>Ga0102950_1000040_pt1 | contig 34225 bp, 30 predicted proteins | sample SalPon2A_B_D2_MG_FD_78505 | JGI IMG/M metagenome (GOLD analysis project Ga0102950, IMG submission 78505) | Soil microbial communities from South San Francisco under conditions of wetland restoration - Salt Pond MetaG R2A_B_D2_MG | ecosystem: Environmental > Terrestrial > Soil > Wetlands | place...
CGCCCTGCAGAGGCTGGGCCCGGCGGTATAATCACGACATGATCATCCGCCGGCGCGGGCCGAACCCGGGGCCGGAAAAAACCTGCTTTCCGTAGACCTTATTTGCGTTTCAGGGCCTCAAAACGACCGCCGCGGGCGAGCGCGTGGGCTTCCTGCAGTGCAACCGATAGCGAGGCAAGCTCGATCTGACCGGTGCTGCGGATCTCGGCCAGCACGGAATGGAAATGCTGTATCGCGTTCTCCCGTCGCTTGACCCAGCTGTCCACCCGTTCCATGGCGGTCTTTTTGCGGGTTTTGTCACCGAGCACATCGATCGTCAGGCGTCGCTGTTGCGCATAAAGGCCTTCGCGGAGGGTGGCTCGAGCCAGAGCCTTCCAGTGATCGTCCGCCGGCAACGATTCAATCTGTTCTCGCAACCAGTCGAATTCCAGGTCCGATCCCATGAGGAAATAGGCACGCGCGGCATCCGTTGCGTCGAGTTGTACGCGCGAAGCCACCTCGGCAATGTCGAATGTCGAGAACAGATAGGGCAGGGCGGCGATTCGCTTGGCGATCGCCACGGGTATTCCCTGATCCGCATATCCATCCCGCTTGCTGCGATATTGTTCGGCCTGGGTTTCGGGCAGCACGCTCTCGAGCCCCTGACTCACGGCTTGCGCCGTCTTGCCGAAAAACTCTACCGTGTCGCTGATATTGGCTGCACCGTAGCCACGCTCGAGTATCCAGCGGGTTGCGTGACGCACAAGGTGCCCGGTAAAGATGATGATCTTGCTTTGTGTCTGCGCCGGCAGGGCCGATCCCAATCCTTCCAGGCTGCGCCAGAAATCGACCATGTCCAGGGCTTCCCGGGCAATGCTGTAGGCCCGTGCAATTGCGCTCATGTCGGCGCCGGTCTCTTCCTGTATACGGAAGGGGAACGTGGGGCCCATCCGGTTGATCATGCTGTTGGTGATCGCCGTCGCAATGATCTCGGCCTGCAGGGGATGCTTCGGCATCAGGTTGGCGTAGTCGTTGCGCAAGGGTGACGGGAAGTAATCGACCAGTTCGCCCTTGAGGTAAGGATCGTTTGCCAGCGTGCTGGCGTCCAGTTCGTTGTACAGGGCGATTTTGCTGTAGGCGAGAAGTACCGCAAGCTCAGGCCGTGTCAACCCGCGCCCGCTGGTGCGCCGTTCCGCGATATCGTCATCAGTGGGCAGGAACTCGAGTTGCCGATTGAGGTAACCCTGGCGCTCCAATACCCTGATCAAGTGGGCATCTTCGTTGAGTCTCGTGCGGGACTGGAACTCGGCAACGGACAGGGCCAGGCTTTGCAGGTAATTATCTCTGAGAACCAGCTGTTCGACTTCGTCCGTCATTTCCGCCAGGAGGCTGCGGCGCGCATGCTCGCTCATTCGCTTGTGTTCCCGCACGACGTTGAGCAGGATCTTGATGTTGACTTCATGGTCGGAACAGTCCACTCCGGCCGAGTTGTCAATGAAGTCCGTGGTGATGCGGCCGCCATGCAGGGCGAATTCGATACGACCACGTTGCGTGAGGCCCAGATTGCCCCCTTCGCCGATAATCCGGCAGCGCAAGTCGTTCCCATTGACACGCACTGCATCATTGCTACGATCGCCGGCATCGGCGTGGCTCTCATGCTGTGATTTCACATAAGTTCCGATACCACCGTTCCAGAGCAGGTCGACCGGCGCCTTGAGGATTGCGCTGACCAGTTGCTGGGGCGTGAATACGTCGTTGTCCACGCCCAGGGCTTCCTGCGCTTGCGTGCTGATGCGGATTGTCTTGGCTGAACGTTCGTAGATGCCGCCGCCTTCGGAAATAATGGAACGGTCATAGTCATCCCAGGTCGAGCGCGGCATTTCGAACAATCGCTTGCGCTCCTCGAAGCTCCGGGCCGGATCCGGATTCGGATCGATGAATATGTGCATGTGGTTGAAGGCGGCACGCAAACGCAACGTCTTCGACAAGAGCATGCCGTTACCGAAAACATCTCCCGCCATGTCGCCGATGCCGACCGCGGTGATTTCGTCTTTTTCCGGATCGACGTCGAGTTCGCGGAAGAGTCTGCGTACGGATTCCCAGGCGCCCTTTGCCGTGATTCCCATGCCCTTGTGGTCATAGCCGACCGATCCGCCGGAAGCGAACGCGTCGCCAAGCCAGAAGTTGTAGTCCGCCGCAACCTCGTTGGCCAGGTCCGAGAAGCTCGCGGTACCTTTGTCCGCGGCGACCACGAGATAGGGATCATGCTCGTCGTGGCAGACCAGGCGGTCCGGGCGCACGGGTTTGCCGCCGACAATGTTGTCGGTCAGGTCGAGCAGGCCGCGGATGTAATCTCGGTAACAGCGCTTGACCTCGGTGAGCACCGTATCGCGGTTGTTTGTCTTGGGCAGACGCTTGGTGATGAATCCTCCCTTCGAGCCGACCGGGATGATGACGGTGTTTTTCACCATCTGCGCCTTCATCAGTCCGAGTACTTCCGTCCGGTAGTCGGCCTGACGGTCGGACCAGCGGAGACCACCGCGGGCGACGCGCCCGCCGCGCAGGTGGATACCCTCGACATGGGGCGCGAAGACGAAAATCTCGTACAAGGGACGCGGTAAAGGCAATTCCGGAACCAGCGACGAGTCCAGCTTGAAAGACAGGAAGCGCCGCCGTTTGCCACGCGCAGTGCGCAGGAAATGGTTGGTGCGCAGCGTTGCTCTCATGGTCGAGGCCAGTGCGCGCATGATGCGATCCTCGTCTTGGCCGCGCAGTTCGGTGATCCTGGCAAAGGCCTCCGTCTCGCTGGCCTCCATGCGCTCGGTCCGTGCCTCGTCGTCGAGATCCGGATCGAATCGCGATTCGAAGTACCGGACGAGCGGGCCGATGATTTCCGGGTGATCTGCAACCACCTGCTCGATATAGCGCTCGCCGAAAGGCATGCCGGTTTGCAGCAGGTATTTTGCATAGGCGCGCACAATCCGGGTCTGGTGCCAATCCAATCCCGCATTGAGGATCAGATTGTTGATGCTGTCGTTCTCGCAAATGCCGTTCCACAATGCAAGGAAGGCTTCACGGAACCGAGGGGTCACCTGCTTGAGATCGATTGCGGCCTCGTCCGCCGTCAATGCGTCGAAATCGTGAATCCAGAGAATGGAATCGTCTGCAAGCTGGATGCGATAGGGGCGCTCGGCAATGATCTTCATGTCCATGTTTTCCAATAGCGGAAGTATGTCGGACACGATGATCGGTTGCTCGTGGCTGAAAACCTTCAGCTTGAGCACGTTGTGCGGACTTCTCTCCGGCCGGTAGGGACGGATATCTATCGGGTTGTCGCCACTCAGGGACGCGAGTGTCTTGATGTCCTGCATCGCGTCTTCGGGAAGGACCTCTTCCTGGTAGGCAAGCGGGAAGCGCCGGCCCCAGCGTTCGAACAGGCGCATGCCCTTTTCTTCGCTGTAGCGGCGCAGCAGTGCGGTCCGGAGGCGATCGTCCCAGGTGCGGCTCGCCTCGCTGAGGGCCTTCTCGAGGCGTTTTACGCCGATTCGCGCGTGTTGCCAGGGGCGCGTGTGAACGATCAGGTGCACGCGCGCCAGACGCGACTCGCCCATATGGACGAAGACCTCGATTTTCCCCTTGGCGCCCAGGGCTTCGCCCAGAATGTCCTGGATGCGTTCGCGCACCGACGAGTTGTAGCGATCACGCGGCACGTAAACCAGGCATGAATAGAAACGCCCGAACGCATCGCGGCGCACGAACAGGCGGACCTGCGTACGTTCCTGGATGTGCAGGGTTCCCAGCGTCAGGTCGTACAGTTCGTCCTCGCCGGCCTGGAAAAGTTCGTCACGCGGCAGGGTCTCGAGCGCATGTACCAGCCCCTTGCCGGCATGGCTGTTCGGCTGCAGATGCGAGCGGGAGAGTACATGCTGCATCTTGCGGCGTACGATCGGTATCTCGCGGGGGCTGTGACTGTATACCTGGGACGTGAACAGGCCCAGGAAGCGGTATTCGCCGCATACTTCGCCGTTCTCGTCGAAGCGCTTGAAGCCGATGTAATCGAGAGGGGCCGGGCGGTGGACGGTGGATATGGCGTTGGCCTTGGTTATGATCACCAGTTCGCGCTCGCGTGCCCTCGATCGCAATTCGCCACTAAGCTTGAGCGGTTTTTCCTGGCTCGCCGGCTGGTCGTCGCGCAGGATTCCCAGTCCGCTTCCCTGCACGCTGCGCAACGTATCGGTATTGGCGCCGCGCTCCAGCTTGTACTCCCGGTAGCCGAGGAATGTGAAATGGTTATCGACCAGCCAGTGCAGGAAATGACGGCCTTCCTCGATCTCCCCGGGGTCGAGCGGGGAACGGTCCGGGTCCAGTTCGTAAGCCAGTCCTTCGGCGCGGTCGCGCATTGCGGTCCAGTCGTGAACTGCCGCAGCGGTGTCGCTCAGCGACCGTTCTATATCCTGCCTGATCTGCTCGATTGCATCGGTATTGGTGATCCGGTCGACTTCAAGGTGAACGAATGATTCGTCCCGGCCCTCGGGCGAGCCGTGCTTGGCAAAACTCTCGGCCATTCCGTCGGCATCGCGTTTGACGGCGATGATCGGGTGAATCGTCTGGTGCACGCTCAGCCCGTGCTGCTGGGCGACCATGGTGATGGCATCCACCAGGAACGGCATATCGGTCGTGACCGTTTCGATCACCGTGTGTATGCTGCGCCAACCATGGGACTGGGTGCTGGGATTGTAGACACGCACGGCCACGTCGTCGTCGTTGCGCCGGGCACCAAGCTCCAGGTGAAACAGGGCGGCGTTGGCCGTGTCCTCGGGTGAATAGTCTTTCAGATCCTCGCGGCTGACGTCGGCATAGTAGAGGCGCATGAAGGCCTCGCGTTGTGCCGGTTCCAGACCGTTCCCGGAGGCGCCTGTTGCCGCTTTCAGAACCCGGGAAAAGAACTCGCCTTCGTGGCGGACCTTCGCTGCTTTCTTCGTGGCCATTTCCAGAGTACGTCTGCTTGATGACGCAAAGCGCATATTGTAACGCCGCTGCGTCGCAAGAGTGCGACTGAAAATGACTTTGTGACGGTGCCGGCCCGGGCCGGCACCGAGTCATTCAGTAGGGGTGCTGCAAGTCCTTGATCATCGCCGCCAGGAAGCGGCAAGCCTCGCCTCCGGTGACTGCGCGGTGATCGAAGGTCAGCGAAAGCGGGATCCGCTTGTGCGTCTCGATGCCGCCCATGACGGGCACCACGTCGTGACGGATGCCGCCCGTGCCGACGATGGTGACCTGCGGCGGTACGATCACCGGGCTGGCGTAACGCCCCGCCATCATCCCGAAGTTCGACAGCGTGATGGTGGGGTTCTGCATGTCCTGCGGATTGACGGTGCGTTCGCGCGTGGCGATCTTCACCCGGTTCAGCTCGTGACGCAGGATTTCGCCGTTCATGGTGTCGACGCCGCGCATCACCGGAACGATGAGCCCGTCGGGCGTGTCCACCGCCAGGGCGAGATCGACATGCTTATGGATGGTGCGGGTCATTGCGGCGCCGTCGAACCAGGCATTGAGGCAGGGTTCGGCACGGCATCCGGCCACCAGCGCGCGCACGATGCGGACGGTAATGTCCTGGCCGGGCTGCCAGTAGTGAATGTCCGCATCATCGAACAGGCTGGTGGGCATGACCTGGTCACGGGACTGGGTCATGCTCTGGACCATGGCGCGGCGCGGGCCGCGGATCGGCTCGGCCTTGCCGTAGTTCACAGGTTTGGCCGGTGCGCTCGGGGCCGGGGGCGGTGTCCTCGCCGGAGCCCGAGCGGCAGGGGCGCCGGCGGCGGCATGGTTTTCCACATCGGCCGCGGTGATCTGGCCGCGGTGGCCGGTAGCGGTGACCTGGCTCAGGTCGACCCCCAGTTCCTTGGCCTTGGCGCGGGCCGTCGGGGCCGCCTTGGGACGGTTGTTACCCTTCGCCTTGCGGCGGATGATGTGCTCCTCCTCGAGGTCTTCGCTGCTCGCGGGCATGGCGCCCACCACGGTGCCGCTGTCCTCGCGCACTTCCTCGGTTTTTTCGTCCGTTTTCTTCCCGGCAGGCTTGGCCTTGGCGGGTTTGCTGTCCCCTTCGCCTTCGACCTCGAAGTCGACCAGTGGGGTATGCACGTCCACGACGTCGCCTTCCTTGGCGTACAGCTTGGCAATCTTGCCGGTATAGGGGGAGGGGACGTCCACCACGGCTTTTGCGGTTTCGACCGCCGCCAGCGGATCGCCGGTCTCGATCTTGTCGCCTTCCTTGACGTGCCAGGTCACGATTTCGGCATCGGCCAGGCCTTCGCCCAGGTCGGGCAGGTCAAAGGTGGTAATCGCCATTATTCGGCCTCCATGCTGCGCTTGACCGCAGCCTTGATGCGGGAAACGGACGGCAGGTATTCGTATTCCAGCCGGAACAGGGGCATCACCGTGTCATAGCCGCTGACGCGCTCGATCGGGGCACGCAGCGAGTACAGCGCCTTCTGGGCCACCTCGGCGGCAATCTCGGCGCCGACGCCGCAGCTGCGCGGCTCCTCGGCGACGATCACCAGCCGGCCGGTGCGTTCGACGGACTCCAGGATGGTTTCCATGTCGAGCGGTTTCAGGCACGCGGCGTCGATAACCTCGCAGTCGATGCCCTCATCGGCCAGTTCGTTGGCGGTCTTGAGGGTCTCGTGCATCATTGCTCCCCAGGACACCAGCGTGACGTCTTCGCCTTCGCGCAGGACGAAGCAGGTTTCCAGCGGCAGGGCTTCGCCGTTGTCCGGCACGTCCTGCTTGGTGATGCGGTAGATACGCTTGGGCTCGAGAAATACGACCGGATCCCGGTCGCGGATGGCGGCGAGAAGCAATCCGTAGGCGCGGCGCGGCGAGGAGGGCATGACCACCTTCAAGCCCGGCACGTGGGCATACATGGCTTCCATGCTCTCGGAGTGGTGTTCCGGGGCATGGATGCCGCCGCCGCTGGGCGCGCGCAGCACCATCGGGCAGCTGAGGCGGCCACGCGTGCGGGTGCGCAGGCGCGAGGCGTGGCTGACGAGCTGATCCACGGCCGGGTACATGAAGCCGCTGAACTGGATTTCGCCCACCGGCTTGAGCCCCTGAGCCGCGGCGCCGACGCACAGGCCGGCGATCATCGCTTCCGCCAGCGGCGTATCGAACACGCGTTCCTCGCCGAAGCGCTTCTGCAGGCCGTCGGTGGCGCGGAACACGCCGCCGTTGGCGCCCACGTCCTCGCCGAAAACCACCACGGAGTCGTCATGCTCCAACTCCCAGGCCATGGCCTGGGTGATGGCTTCCAGCATCGTGATCTTGTTGGATTTCTCAGCCATGGGCCTCGCCCTCCATGCGTTCGGCCTCTTCGCGCTGCTCGCGCAGAAGTTCGGGCAGCTCGGCGTACATGTAATCGAACATCGCCCCCACGGGTTGGCGCGGGGTATCCAGATAAGTCTTTACCGAGGCCTCGATGCTCGCCTTGTTCTCGGCGTCCAGCGCCTTCTGCTGTTCCTCGTCCCAGGCCTTCATCGACTCGAGGTACTTGCGGGTGCGTACCAGCGGTTCCATGGCCCGGGCCGCTTCCACTTCCTCGTTCGGCCGGTAACGGCGGGCATCGTCGGCGGTCGTGTGATCGGAGAGGCGGTAGGTGAGGGCCTCGATCAGGGTCGGGCCCTTGCCCTCGCGGGCCCGCTTGAGCGCGTCCTCGGCCACCTTGCGTACGGCGACGATGTCATTACCATCGACCTGAACGCCCTCGATGCCGGCGGCGATCGCCTTCTGGGCGAGGGTTTCCGCACGGGTCTGCTTCGACAGCGGTACGGAGATCGCCCACTTGTTGTTCACGGAGACGAAAACGATCGGCAACTGGAAGGCGCCGGCCGAGTTCAAGGCCTCGTAAAAGGCGCCTTCCGAAGTGCCGCCGTCGCCGAGCATGGCAACCACGGCGCGCTTTTCCTTGCGCGTCTTGAAGGCGAGTGCCGCGCCGGCACCGTACATGGTCTGGGTCGCGATGGGCACGCACCAGGGAAAATCGTGGCGCGGCCCGGAGAAATCGTTTCCGCGCTCGTCGCCGCCCCAGTAGAGCAGGATTTCCTCGGGCTTGACTCCGCGCCAGAACTGGGCTCCGTATTCGCGGTACGAGGGGCAGAGCACATCTTCTTCGCGCATGGCGGCGCCGACACCGACATGGGCAGCTTCATGCCCCAGGCACGAAGCGTACGTCCCCAGCTTGCCGGTGCGCTGCAGGGCGATGGCACGCGTGTCGAAAGCACGTGTCAGGCTCATGGCCCGGTACATCTTCACCATCTCTTCGGGATCGCGGGCAAAGGCCGGAAGCTGCTTGACGCAGGGCTTGCCCTCGGTGTCGAGCAATTGCTCGTATTTGATTTCAAACCGTGCCTGGGTTTTCACGGCACCTCCTGACTGTGAGAACAGATGCGGCCGCGGGCCGAACGCGTCATTATAACGGAGGCTTCCGCGGGATCAGTGTTTTCCAGCCCGAGTCATGCTATCTTCCGCTTGTTTTGCAGTGCAGTGAGGCAGGAGACCGGGGATGAATCGCAGGGAGCTGGACAAGGAGATCGAACTGGACCTGGGCGGCAAGTTGACCTACGGCGCATATCTTCAGCTTGACGCCTTGCTGAATGCCCAGAAGCCCCTCTCGGACCCGCCTCACCATGATGAGTATCTTTTTATAATTCAGCATCAAGTCACTGAATTATGGATGAAATTAATCATCCATGAGTTGCAGAAAGCGTGCCGTCATGTGGCCGGCGAAGATCTGCGTCACGCGTTCAAGGGCTTGGCCCGCGTAAAACAGATCCAGGAGCAGTTGATCGGGCAATGGGCCGTGCTGGAAACGCTTACGCCCCATGAATACATGCAATTCAGACCGGTGCTGGACAGCGCTTCCGGGTTCCAGTCCTACCAGTACCGGGCGTTGGAGTTTCTGCTCAACAACAAGGACGAAGTCCTGTTGAAAGCACACCGCCACAACGCCGCCGTGCATGAATGGCTGGAGGGCATCCTGCGTGCGCCGTCCATCTACGATGAATTCCTGCGTTATCTTTCGCGTCACGGATTCTCTGTGCCCGCGGACCGTATCGAACGGGATTTCTCGGAACCTTACGAGGCGCACCCCGGCGTCACCGCCGTGTTCAGGAGGATTTACGAACAGGCGGGGAAATATTTCGACGAGTATGAGATGTGCGAGAAACTGGTGGACGTCGAGGTGAACCTGCAGCGCTGGCGTTTCCGGCACCTCTGCGCGGTCGAACGCATCATCGGCCACAAGCGGGGGACAGGCGGTTCCTCGGGGGTGGATTTCCTGCGCCGGGCGCTGGACCTGCGCAGTTTCCCGGAATTGATTGACGTACGCACTGAAATCGGAACCTGATTACAGCCCCTGTCGTTTAAGCAACAAAAGGAGTCCAAATATGCACGTTGCCGATACCGATGCCCGCGACCCGGGATTTGCCAAAGCCTGGGGACATCCTCGCCCCGTATGGATGCTGTTCGCCGTAACGATCGGGCTCAATTTCGCCTTCTACGGCTTTCGTGCATACCTGGCGCCTTATATCGCCCATTTTTTTGCCGCGCTGGGTCCGGCGGCAGCCGAAAAACAGGCCGACCTGATGAGCAGTGGCTTCCTGGCCCTGATGTATGCGACGCCAATCATCGGCGGCTACGTGGCCGACAAGATCCTCGGAGAAACCCGGGCCTTGCTGATGGCGCTCTGGCTCGGTGCCCTGGCTCTCGTGCTGATGGCATCGCCGACGCTGGTCGGATTTGAAATCGGTATGGCCTTGTTCGCGCTGTCGGCGGGGCTGGGTATTCCGTTGACCGTTCTGATCGGGCGGACCTATGGCCAGGGGGATGCGAAGAGGGAAGGCGGTTACACCCTTTTCTATATGGCCATCAATCTGGGAGCCTTCATCGCCCCCTTTGTCTGTGGCAGTTGGATCGGCGCCCAATACGGCTACCGCTGGGGCTTCATAGCGGCTGCTGGGGGCATGTTGATCGCAGCGCTGATCTTTCAGGGCTACCACCGGGTTCTGCGTCCGGCCCTGCCCCCGGGCGAGCACCTGCATGGTCCCAAGGCGACCGTGTGGACCCTGGTGGTGATCGCCATCTTGACCTATCCCACCGCCTTGCTGCTGTCCTTTCCCTTAGTGTTGAGTGTGGCGATGTACGTCCTCATGGGATTGCTCGTTGCGTATTTCGTAGTCAGCTGCATTCGCCGCGGCCATCGCATCCAGACCCGGCGTTACATTGCCTTGTTCCTGCTTTTTGTTGCGCTGGTGGTGTTCTGGGCCTTCAGCCTCCAGGGGGTCACCTCCCTCAATTTCCTGGCCCGGGATTTCGTTAACGCCCCTTTCAATTACATTTGGTTCCAGTCTGCCAATCCCCTTTACATCCTGCTGTTTGCTCCTCTCATGGCGGTGCTCTGGCCATGGCTGGATCGCAAGGGCAAGGATCCGTCAACGCCACGCAAATTCGGCATTGGCCTGCTTCTGGTCGCTCTCGGCTACGGGGTCCTGGTGTTGGCGATCAACAACCTGCAGAGCGCCGGTGGTCATATAGCCTGGTGGCCGCTGGCACTCTGCTATCTGCTGGCGACACTTGGTGAACTCGCCCTGTCTCCGATCGGCTACTCGCTGGTCGGCCAGCTGGCCGCGCCGGAGGAGGCGTCCCTGGCCATGGGGGGATGGTTTTTCGGCGTCGCGCTCGCCTATCAGTTGGGTGGCTGGATTGCGTCACTGACCACACCGGGGAATGGCGGGCAGGCCTTGTTGAGCATTGCAGATTATGCGCATGTGTACGGGCTGCTGTTCTGGTGGGGGCTGGGCATTTCCGCCGTCTTTCTGTTTGCGGCGCCATGGATAAAGCGCCTGATGCACGGCATCCACTAGGACGAGCGGCCCAGAGCTACTGCGCTCCGGGCGCGGCTGCCAAGGCCGGCGCAGGGACGGTTCCGAGCGGACGATTCAAACGATTGTCTCAATCGCCGGGCCCGGGTCATTTGCCCCCAAGATGCAGGGGCTTCGCGAGGATTGGGGCGGTATACTGGTCGGATCGACCGGCGCGCAGGAATTGACGCGTGCCTGTTGCCGTTTTCAGCACTATATCTAGGAGGAATGCAGCATGAGTGCACAGCCCAATGTCGGTATGGACGTCACGACCTTCGATAATCCCATGGGCGTCAACGGCTTCGAATTCGTCGAATTCGCGGCGCCGGATCCCAAGCTGCTCCACGATCTTTTCCCCCGTCTGGGCTTTGCTGCCGTGGCGAAGCACAAGTCGAAGAAAATCACCCTGTACCGCCAGGGCGACTGCACTTTCCTGGTGAACGAGGAACCGGATTCCTTTGCGTCGGCGTTTGCCGAAAAGCACGGTCCCTGCGCCTGCGGGTTCGCGATCCGCTTTACCCGGCCGGCATCGGAAGTGCACAAGGAGGCCCTGGCGAACGGTGCCGAGCCGATTTCCGGGCTCGAGGAGACCAAGGCCGTCGACGTCCCGGTGATCCAGGGCATCGGCGGCAGCATGCTCTACCTGGTCGACCGCTACGGCGCCAAGGGCGAGGTCTACGACGACGAGTACGAATGGCTGCCGGGCGCGGAGCGTCATCCGAAGGGATTCGGCCTGACCTTCATCGACCATCTCACGCACAATCTCTATTTCGGCAACATGGAGAAATTCGCCGATTTCTATGAGCGCGTGTTCAATTTCCGCGAGATCCGCTACTTCGACATCAAGGGCGCCAAGACCGGCCTGGTGTCCAAGGCCATGACCGCGCCAGACGGCATCGTGCGCATCCCGCTCAACGAGTCGTCCGACGAGAAAAGTCAGATCAACGAATACCTCGAGGAGTACAAGGGCGAGGGCATCCAGCACATCGCGCTGTTTACGGACAATATCTACGAGACCGTGGAAGCGATGCGCGCGCAGAACGTCGAGTTCCTGGATACGCCGGACACTTACTACGAGATCGTGGAGGAACGGGTCCCCAACCATGGCGAGGACCTGGAGCGCATGAAGAAAAACCGTCTGCTGCTGGATGCGGATGACGAGACGAAAAAGAAGCTGCTGTTGCAGATATTCACCCAGAACTGCATTGGTCCGATCTTTTTCGAAATCATCCAGCGGAAGGGCAACGAGGGATTTGGCAACGGCAACTTCACCGCTTTGTTCGAGTCGATCGAGCGTGACCAGATGAAGCGCGGCGTCCTCTGAGCAGGGCCCGCAATTTCGACTGAGGCAGCGAAGGGAGTCGAGATGTCGAGCAAAGAGAAATCAACGGTCGAATACATGAGCGGTTTCGGTAGCGAGTTCGCGACCGAGGCGCTTCCCGGGGCCTTGCCGGCAGGCCGCAATTCACCGCAGAAGGTGGCTTACGGACTATACGCCGAGCAGTTCTCCGGCACGGCGTTCACCGCGCCCCGGCACCGGAATCGCCGCAGCTGGCTGTATCGGATTCGCCCGGCGGCTGTCATGGACAAGCCGTTCGAGCTGCTCGCGGAGGGCCGTTTCCATAACCGCTTCGACGAGTTGCCGCCGACACCCAACCAATTGCGTTGGGATCCCTTTCCGCAGCCATCGAAGCCCACGGACTTCATTGATGGCCTGTTCACTCTGGCCGGTAACGGAAGTGCGGAAAACATGGGCGGTTGCGGGATCCATATCTATGCCGCCAACCGCTCGATGGGCGATCGCTTTTTCTATAACGCCGACGGCGAGATGCTGATCGTGGCGGAAAAAGGCCGGCTGCGCCTGGCGACCGAACTGGGGACGCTCGAAGTGGCGCCGCTGGAAATCGCGGTCATTCCGCGTGGCTTGCGGTTCCGCGTCGAATTGCCCGACGGTGAAGCCCGCGGTTACGTGGGCGAAAACTTTGGAGCGGCCCTGCGCCTGCCGGAGCTTGGTCCAATCGGTGCAAATGGGTTGGCCAATGCGCGGGACTTCCTCTATCCGGTTGCCGCCTACGAGGACCGGGACGACGCCTGTGAACTGATCTGCAAGTTCCAGGGCAGGCTATGGTCGGGCGAGCAGGGCCATTCGCCGCTGGACGTCGTTGCCTGGCACGGCAACAACGCGCCGTACAAATATGACCTGATGCAGTTCAATACCATCGGTTCGATCAGCTACGACCATCCCGATCCCTCGATCTTTACCGTGCTGACGTCGCCCAGCGACACGCCCGGCACGGCAAACCTCGATTTCGTGATTTTCCCGCCGCGCTGGCTGGTGGCCGAGGACACCTTCCGCCCACCCTGGTATCACCGCAACATCATGAGCGAATTCATGGGGTTGATCCACGGCGAGTATGACGCGAAGGCGGGCGGCTTCGTACCAGGCGGTGCTTCGCTGCACAACTGCATGATCGGCCACGGCCCGGATGCGGCGAGCTACGAGAGGGCCGTCGCCGTGGACACGTCGAAGCCGCAGCACATCACCGACACCATGGCCTTCATGTTCGAGACCTGCCGCGTGATCCGTCCGGTGCGCCAGGCGATGGAAGCGAAAGAGCTGCAGGCGCAGTACCACGCCTGCTGGCAGGGCATCGAGAAACACTTCGATCCGTCCGACGCAAGCTGAGCCATGTGCCGGAACGCGAGGGGTTCATCGGTCGCGGACGCGGCGGGCGGTCCAGTCAGTCAAGGAAGGATGAAGCATGAAACTAGGTAGTTTGAAGGAAGGCGGTCGCGACGGCACACTGGTCGTCGTCAGCCGAGATTTGAGCCGGGCCGTGCGGGCCGCCTCGATTGTATCGAGCCTGCGCGAAGCGCTGGAAAGCTGGGACGCGGCGGCACCGGAACTGGAAAGGCTCTACAAGGACTTGAATGAGGGCAAGGCAGGCAACGCCTTCGACCTGGACGTCGCGCAATTGGCGGCCCCGTTGCCGCGGGCATGGGAGTTCCTTGACGGTTCGGCGTACCTGCCGCACGTCGAGCGCGTGCGCAAGGCGCGCGGCGCCGAGGTGCCCGATACCTTTTATACCGATCCGCTGATGTACCAGGCGACCAGCGCCGGTTTCCTGGGGCCGCGCGATCCAGTTGCGGTGGCGAGCGAGGACTACGGCATCGACCTGGAAGCCGAGATCATTGTGGTGACGGGCGAAGTGCCCATGGCCGCTACCCCGGAGCAGGCCAGCAAGGCCATCCGCCTCGTGGGGCTGGTCAACGACGTCAGCCTGCGCGGCCTGATCCCGGCGGAGTTGAAGAAGGGTTTCGGCTTCCTGCAGTCGAAGCCGCGTTCGGCGTTGTCTCCGGTTTTCGTGACGCCGGACGAACTGGGTGATGCCTGGCGGGATGCCAAGCTGCACCTGCCCATGCGCACCTGGCTCAACGGCAAGTGGCTGGGCGAGGCTGATTGCGGCGTGGACATGCAGTTCAGCTTCGGCCAGTTGGTGGCCCATGCCGCCAAGACCCGGCCGCTGGCGGCGGGGACGCTGGTGGGCTCGGGCACGATCGCCAACGAGGATACGAGCAAGGGCGCTTCCTGCCTTGCCGAGCAGCGTACGGTCGAGACGTTGCGCGACGGCAAGCCGACGACGCCGTTCCTCAAGTTCGGCGACACCGTCCGCATCGAGATTCTCGACGCCGAAGGCAAGAGCATCTTCGGCGCCATCGAGCAAAGCGTGGAGCCCTACAAGCCTTGATGGAGCTCTACGGGTACTGGCGCTCCTCAGCCGCCTACCGGGTCCGCATCGCCCTCAACCTGAAAGGGTTGCAGGTACGCCATCGTCCGGTGAACCTCCGCACGGGAGAGCACCGGGAAGCGGCCTACCGCCGGATCAACCCGTTGGGGCGCGTTCCGACGCTGGTCGATGACGACGTGCCTTACACGCAGTCGATCGCCATCCTGGAGTATCTCGAGGAACGCTACCCGGATCCGGCGTTGCTGCCCCGGGAGCCTGCGGGCCGGGCGCGGGTCAGGGGATTGGTGCAACTGGTCGCCAGCGACATGCATCCGCTCAACAACCTGGGCGTGCTGCAATACCTGGTGAAGGAACTCGGCGCGAGCGACGAACAGAAGCTCGCCTGGTACCGGCACTGGATCGCGGAAGGGTTCGCCGCCCTGGAGGCGATGCTGGCGGACGATCCGCGCACCGGCCGCTACTGCCATGGCGATATGCCCGGCATGGCCGACCTGTGCCTGGTGCCGCAGGTCTACAATGCGCGTCGCTTCAAATGCGACCTGGTGCCGTATCCCACGATCGTGCGGATCGATGCGGCCTGTGCCAAGCTCGACGACTTCAGGAAGGCCGCGCCCAAAGCCCAGCCCGACGCCCTCTAGCATTCACTCCATCACCCTGGGCACTGGACTTCCAGGAGTTCGAGGTCCGGGGCGCACCGATCGAAGTGCAAGCGGGATCGTGCCGGGATAACGCAGGTGCCATCCGCAGCCAGCGTCGTCGCGGGCAGGTCCTCCAGTGCGATGTCCACCGCCCCGCGCAGCACGAACAGGAAGGTAAAGGCCCCATTGCGTCCGACCGCCGTCTCGAGGTTGGGCGGCCCTGCAGTAACGCGGCGCAGGACGTGAACATCGACCCGGCCGCCTGTTGCGTTCCTCAGGCCGATATCCCGTGCCTCGATGCCCGTGCCGGAGCGAGTCTCCCAGTGGGCTTCCCGGGCTCGGTGCAGTACGAAGGCCTGCCCCGAGTAATGGCGCTCCGGCAGGAGGCGTCTCGTCGGGAGCTTCATCCCGTGATCCAGCCAGGTCTCGTGCGTGGCCGGGCTCGCCAGTTCGATCACCTCCAGGCCGGCCGAGGCTTCGAGCACGCGATGGCGGATATGCGGCGGCTGCAGCACGCAATCGCCCGCTTCCAGCACGAAGGGCTCGCCCTGGTCCTCGTAGACCAGGCGTACCCAGCCGCGGCGGCAGTAGATGAATTGAAAGCTGATCGCATGATGGTGGACGTTGTCGGCAACCAGACCGCCTTCGGGAATACGTATGTGCGAGGCAATCAGGTAACCCCCCGCGCGATCCGGCACCAAGTCGCGGTAAAGCATGCCGGCACGGCCGCGTGTCCAGGCCGAATCCGATGTTGGACAATTTTGTATCGAAGCGCGCGGGGCAGGGGCCGGGATTACCGGCACACGATCGGCAGGTGCGAACTCGATGCGGGTGCCGTTGGGTGCAGTCAGGATCCGTGGCGCGGTGTCTTCCTTGCAGATTATCCGCAGGATGCCCGGAACGTGTGACTCGGCTTTCTCCAGAAGCAGGTTGAGCCCATGTCCGCTCAAGCGGGCGTAGGTCGGCGCATCTGCGGGACCGATGCTGTCGAGCCGGAAGCCCAGTTCCTCTACGAAGTAGCGCATTGTCGCGTCCAGGTCGTCGCCGGCAGGCAGTACGACCATCGCAGTTTCCGATCTGTGCTTTTCAGCGGGCAAAGAGGCGGTTCATGTCGGCAAATCCCTTGAATTCGAGGGCGTTGCCCGAGGGGTCGAAGAGGAAGAAAGTGCCCTGTTCTCCCGGTTGGTCGCGGAAGCGGATGCGCGGCTCTATTTCGAACCGGGTACCGGCTTTCTGCAGGCGGTCGGCCAGTGCCTGCCATTCCTGCAGCGGGAACACCAACCCGAAATGGGGAACCGGTACGGCATCCCCGTCGACCCGGTTGCGCGGAGGGGTGGCGGGCATCTGTGCGACGAGATGGCAGACCAGTTGGTGACCGGCCAGGTCGAAGTCGACCCAGCGCGCGTCGCTGCGGCCCTCCGCGCATCCCAGCAGGCTGCCGTAGAAAGCGCGGGACTTTTCAAGGTCGAGCACCGGGATGGCGAGGTGAAAGCGGGGAATATCGTGAGTATCCATGTCAGCCCTTGTCCCTTAGGAGGCGCGCCTTCTGGCGCTCCCAGTCCTGTTTCTTGGCAACCTGGCGCTTGTCGTGCTGCTTGCGTCCCTTGGCCAGGCCGATTTCCAGTTTCGCCATGCCTTTTTTCCAGTACAGGCGTGTCGGTACGAGCGTATATCCGCGGCGTTCGACGGCACCGGTCAGGTGAGCGATCTCACGGGCATGCAGGAGCAGCTTGCGCGTGCGATCCGGTTCCGGGGTGACGTGCGTCGATGCGCTGGGCAGCGGCGTGAACGTCGAGCCGATCAGCCAGGCTTCGCCGTTGCGGATCAGCGCGTGCGCCTCGGCAATACTGGCGCGCCCGGCGCGCAGCGACTTCACTTCCCAGCCGAGCAGGGCCAGGCCCGCCTCGAAGCGTTCCTCGATGGCATAGTCATGGCGTGCGCGGCGATTTTCCGCGATGGCCGCGGGGTTTTTTTGACTCATGCGCGTATTGTAACGATGACGGTCCCTGTGCCGGGTGAAGTAAAATGAGCCCCGCGCCCACGGGCGCGTTGGCACGTTTTGCAGGAAGCCTGATGCGCGAAATTCATCGCTCGGCACTTATCCCTTACAGCGCCGAGGAAATGTTCAATCTGGTCAACGACGTGGAGTCCTATCCCGATTTTCTGCCCTGGTGCCGGGACGCGCACGTCCAGGTGGTCGATGAGCAGACCGTCGAGGCCACGCTCGAGTTTGCCCGCAGCGGACTTCACCGGCGTTTCACTACGCGTAACCACCTCGAAAATGGCCGCTTGATCCGGATGGAGCTGGTGAACGGTCCTTTTCGCGAGTTGAGCGGTAACTGGCAATTCCAGGCCCTGGGTCTGGGAGGGTCGAAGGTGATACTGGACCTGCGCTTCGAATTCGCCTCACGCCTGCTCGAAGCGGTGTTCGCCCCGGTGTTCGCCGAAGTCATGAACTCCCTGGTCGATGCGTTCGTGGAACGGGCCCATAGCCTGCACGGTGCGCGCTGATGCGCATATCGGTAGAGCTGGCACCGATTGAGCCCTATTTGAGCGGCTTGACGGCCCTGAGGATCGAGCGGGGCAGTTCGGTCTCCGATGTATTCAAACTACTCGGAATCGATCCGCCCGCGGACCTTGAGATCGGGGTTTGGGGGCGCAAGATCATGCCGGACCATACGCTGGAGAACGGGGAGCGGATCGAGTTCTACCGCCCTCTGCGCCGTGATCCAAAGGCGGCCCGTCGCGCCCGCGTTACCGGCAGGCGCCGCTGATCCGGCTCAGCTCGGCGCCTGGTCGATCGGTTTCGAGGTCGTGAAACGGGCTACCTTGCCGTCCTTGAAATAAACGGTCAGGCGGTAGACCGATGCCGTATGGTGGGCGTTGGGCTTGTAGTAGTAGACATAGCGCCAGACATTCTGCTCGAAAGGATCGGGCAGGGTAGGCTTGCCGAACAGGTATTCGACCTGGTTTGTGCTCATCCCGACCTTGAGTTGCTTGAGATCACTTTGCTTCAAGTAGTTGCCCTGCGTAACGGGAGGCACATAAACGCACCCCGCGGCAAGGGCCGTAAGCAGCAGAACAGTGGGGACAGTAAGGCGAAAACGCATCAGATTCCGAACCGGCGAACAGGTGCGTCATAATAACGGGGTTGATGCCCTGAAGCCAATGCCCTATGTCCGAAGACGAGGATTTGCGTGAGGCCGGATTGAAGGTCACGGTGCCCCGCATGAAAATTCTGCGGGTCCTGGAAACCAGTTCCCAGCGCCATATGTCGGCCGAAGACGTCTACAGGACGCTGCTCGAGAGCGGCGAGGAACTCAATCTTGCAACCGTATACCGCGTCCTGACCCAGTTCGAGACCGCGGGACTTGTTTCGCGCCATCATTTCGAGGGCGGGCATTCGACTTTCGAGATTGATTCCGGGGAGCATCATGACCATATCGTTTGCGTGGCTTGCGGCCGGGTGGATGAATTCGTGGATGCGACCATCGAACGCCGTCAGGCCGAGATTGCCAGCCAGGCCGGCTATGAGATGACGGATCACTCACTCTACATCTACGGCTTGTGCGGCGAGTGCCGGTCCCGGAAGGCTTTGTCCAGTTCCGCGGCCGAAAGTTCCGGCTGAGCCTGACGGATCCGCTAGCCGGCGAGCAGCTCCCGGGCGTGTTCGCGGGCCGTGTCGCCTATATTGATGCCGCCGAGCATGGCAGCGATCGCCTCAACTCTTTGCTCCTCATCCAGCAGCGCGACTTCGGTTGCGGTTTTCTTCCCCGATTGAATCTTGCGGACGGCGAACTGTGTGCCGGCGAGGGCGCTGACCTGGGGCAGGTGGGTCACGCACAGGACCTGCGCGCTCGAGGCCAGCGCCTTGAGCTGGCGCCCGACCAGCTCGGCAACGCGACCACTGATGCCTGCATCGACTTCATCGAACACCATGACAGGCGTTCCGGAACCGCCATGGGAAAGCACTTCGATGGCCAGTGCCAGGCGCGACAGTTCTCCGCCGGACGCAACCTGGGCTATGGGTCGCAGCGCTTGGCCGGCATTGGTCGTCACCTCGAAGCGTACGGTTTCGGCTCCCGCGGCAGGGCAACTCTCCGCCTCCACCGGTTCCAGGGCCACGTTGAAGCGTGCCTGCGGCATGCCCAGGGCCTTTACCGCCGCCGTCACGGCCTTGGCAAAGCGCGGTGCCGCGCTGCGGCGCTTGCCGGATAGCCGCGACGCGTGAGTCATCCAGGCTTGGCGTGCCGCATCATATGCTTTCTGCAGGGCGAGCAAGCGTTCCCCGCTGTTGTCGATATCCTCCAGTTCCCGAGCGAATGCCGCCTGGTGCTCGTGTAACCGGGGCGGCTCCACCCCGTGCTTGCGCGCCAGTGTCTGGTAGCGGGCGATGCGCTCATTGAGACTGTCGAGTTCCTCCGGGTCGGTATCGGTGTCGGCGATACGTTGCAGGGACCGCGCGGCTTCCTCGCCCAGTGCCTGCGCCTGCGCGAGGGTTTCCACAATATCTCCGAGGCCGGCGGACGCAGGCACATGCGCAAGGGCTTCGCGGGCCCTCGCCAGCAGGCCCAGCGCGGTGGTGTCGCCGTCTTCCAGCGCAGCTTCCGCAATCGCGATGGCTTCCACGACCTGCTCGCGGTGGCGCATCTGTTCGTACTGCTCGAACAGGGTTTCGTAATCGCCTTCGCGGGGCGCCAGCGCTTCCAGTTCGCGCAACTGGAAGCGCAGGAATTCGACGCGATTGGCGCTGTTTTCGCCGCTTGCCCGGGCTTTCTCCAGTTTCTCACGCGCTTCGCTCGCCGCGCGGGCAGCCTCACGCACCGTCAAGGCGAGTTCGTCGCATTTTGCCCAGGCGTCGAATAGGTCGCGTTGCCGGTCGGCCCGGGCGAGCGCCAGGTGTTCGTGCTGGCCGTGGATTTCGACCAGGGCTTCTCCCAGTTCCCTGAGCACGGCCAAGGGTACAGGTACGCCGTTGGCCCAGGCCCGGCTGCGTCCATCCGCGCCGATCTGGCGGTGCAGCAAGAGTTGATCTTCCTCCGGCAGTTCGCGGGACGCCAGGGTTTTGCGTGCCGCCGATTCGGCTGGCAGGTCGAATTCGGCGCTGACCGTGGCATGTCTGGCCCCGTCGCGCACCAGGCTGGCGCTGCCGCGATCGCCGAGTACCAGGCCGAGTGCATCCACCAGCAGGGATTTACCGGCGCCCGTTTCGCCCGTCAGGGTCGTGAACCCCGGACCGAATTCGAGTTCGGCGGTTTCGATGACGGCCAGGTCCCGCACTTCCAGGCGTGTCAGCATTGCGGTGCGCGGCCTCCCCATCCGAGTTTCTGCCGCAATGTGGCGAAGTATTCGTAACCGGGCGGGTGCAGCAATGTCAGTTGATGGTCGGAGCGTCCGACCCCGATCTCGCAGCCGGGTTCGAGGATCTCGGTGATCTGGCCGTCGAGGACCGCCTCGGCCTGTTCCCCTTCGGCCAGGCGGGGGGTGAGCCGCAGTACATGGTCGGCCGAGGTGACCACCGGGCGTTCGCCCAGGCTGTGGGGGCTGATCGGCACGATCGCGAAGTTCTCCAGGCCGGGCGAGAGGATGGGGCCGCCCGCCGAGAGGGCATAGGCGGTCGAGCCGGTCGGCGTGGCGACGATCAGGCCGTCGGCCCGGGTACGGCTGATCCAGGTGCCGTTGATCCAGGCATCCAGCTCGAGCAGCCGGCTGCCGTCATGCCGCTTTATGACCACGTCATTGCAGGCATGGCCAACAAGTTTGCCGTCGATTTCCGCGCGTAGCATCATCCGGCGTTCGATGCTGTACTGCCCCTGGAGAATGGCTTTCAGGGACTCCTCCATGGCAGGCGGCGAGATGTCGGCAAGAAATCCCAGGCGGCCCAGATTGATACCGGTGATCGGGGTAGGGGCCCAACCGATGGCCCGGGTTGCGGCCAGCATTGAACCGTCGCCACCGACCACGATAATCAGGTCCGCCTTGTCACCCAACTCTTCCGCGGGTACGGAACGGGCTCCCGCCGCAAGAGCGGAGGCTTCGGGCTCGACGAGGACCTCTATGCCTGCGCCCTTCAGCACGTCGAGCACCGCGGGCACAAGTTTCGCGGTCTCCGGTGCCGAAACCTTGGCAAACAGACCGACACGCCTGAACGAGATCGATTTCATGCAACGTTCACCCTGTAAGCCCTCCTATTATGCGGTGTATCGCCTGGTTTATGCCGCCCGGTCAGGCACGCCGGAACTGGCGGTTCCCAAACAGGTTCTCGAAGCGTTTCTTCTCGTCTTGCGGGGTATTCTGTTCCTTTGCCATGACATCCAGTCCCCGCCGTACGCCGGGCCGTTCCGATATGTCGCCGAACCAGCGCCGGACATGCGGGTAATCGTCCAGCTTCACGCCCTGCCTGGAGTGCGAGCGCAACCAGGGGAATGTGGCGATATCGGCGATGCTGTAGTCCTCACCCGCCAGGTAGGCGGAGCCGGCCAGGTGGCCATCAAGGACACCATAGAGGCGATTGGCCTCACGCGTATAGCGCTCTATGCCGTAGCTTATGCGCACGGGCGCGTAACCCCGGAAGTGGTGCGCCTGGCCGAGCATCGGGCCAATGTGCCCCATCTGGAACATCAGCCACTGCAGGCAGGCATAGCGCTTCCGCGGCTCCGAGGGCATGAACCGGCCGGTTTTCTCCGCCAGGTAAATCAGGATCGCGCCGGATTCGGCGAGCGCGAACGGTTGCCCGCCGGGACCGTCCTGGTCGACGATGGCCGGAATCTTGTTGTTGGGGCTGATCTTCAGAAACTCGGGCTCGAATTGTTCGCTGGCACCGATGTCCACGGGGTGCATTCGGTAGTCCACGCCGATCTCCTCAAGCATGATATGGATCTTGTGGCCGTTGGGCGTAGGCCAGCTGTAAGCGTCGATCATGCGTGCTGCCTCCATTACGCGGACTGGGCTCTAATGTTCGCATATCGGGGCGGGTCTCGTGGGATAATAGGGGCATTGCGAACAGGTGGAATGCATGAAGCGTCTCAGTGACATCCCGGTCCAGAGCGGGGACAAGTTCACGACCCCGCACGGCTTCAGGGCGATCAAGAACGGCATGAAGGCCCGCGCCGGCGACGCGTCGCCGGAACCACACCTGCGCAAGCCGCAGTGGTTGCGCGCGAAGATGCCGACCGGAGAGGGCTACCAGGAGACCCGCCGGAATGTTCGCGAGCACAGGCTCTCGACCGTGTGCGAGGAGTCGATGTGCCCCAACATCGGCGAATGCTGGAACCACGGCACCGCCACCATCATGATCATGGGCTCCGTATGCACCCGGGCTTGCAAGTTCTGCGCCGTGGATACGGGTAACCCGCGCGGCTGGCTCGATCCGGAGGAGCCGACCCAGGCCGCCGATTCCGTGCGCTTGATGGGACTCAAGTATGTCGTGATCACCTCGGTGGACCGCGACGATCTCGAGGATGGCGGGGCAGGGCATTATGCGGCCTGTGTCCGCGAGATCCGCCGGATCAATCCCGATACGGCCGTCGAGGCGTTGACGCCCGATTTCCGCGGACACACGGACCATGTGGCCACGGTGGTTGATTCGGGCCTGCAAGTCTTTGCCCAGAACCTGGAAACGGTCGAGCGTCTTACCCACAAGGTGCGTGACCGCCGTGCCGGTTATCGCCAGACGCTGGATGTCCTGGCCTTTGCCAAGCGGCATCGGCCGGACGTCGTTACCAAGACGAGCCTGATGCTCGGCCTTGGCGAGACCGATGACGAGATCCTGAAGGCGCTTGACGATTGCCGCGCTGCCGGCATCGATATCGTGACCTTCGGTCAGTATCTCCGGCCCACCCGGAACCATCTGCCGATCGAGCGATTCGTGCCGCCCGAAGACTTTCTGCGTTATCGCGAGTGGGGGCTCGAGCGCGGTTTCCTCGAGGTCGTCTCGGGACCTCTGGTGCGTTCCAGCTACCGTGCGGATCGGGTTTTCGACCGCAATAACGCCGGACTATCTAACGGCTGAATCCCGTGATATGGTGCAGGTTGGCTTCTTATTCAGTAGGAACGCCGACCCCTCGAACCCTAACAAAGGGATGCCCATATCATGAAAATCGGTGTTGTCGTTGATTCAGCCTGTGACTTGCCCCTCTCGTTCCTGCAGGCCAACAATGTAGAGATCATGCCGATCGCGCTTCGCTTCGGCACTGATCGCTACGTGGACAAGCGCGATCCCGGGGCCACGCTTCAGTTCTACAACCAGCTCATTCCCGAACACGGTCTCGACGCGGCTACCGAGCCATTTACGGTCGATGAAATTCGCGATCTCTTCCTGGATCGGCTCGTTACACGGTTCGACCGGGTATTGGTCGTCGCAATCGCGAGTTCGCGCAGCGAGATTTTCAACAATGCGACCCGTGCTTCCTTCGCGATCCTGAGTGGTTACCGGAAGCGCCGCCAGGCGGCCGGTGTCGACGGCAATTTCATGCTGCGCGTACTGGACTCGGAACAATTGTTTACCGGTGAAGGCGTCCTGGTCTGGGAGTTGTTGCGTTGGCTGCGCAGCCAGCCGGAGCCTCACTTCGACGCTTTCCAGCGCCATGCTGAAACGTTCAAGAAATACGTCTATGCCTACGCCGTCCCCAGAGATCTGTTCTACCTTCGCGCACGCGCACGGCAGAGGGGTGACCGCAGCGTGGGGTGGTTCCAGTTCAAAATGGGCTCGATGCTGGACATAAAGCCCATCGTCGAGGTGCACGGCGGGGATTCACATCCGCTCGACAAGGTGCGCCATTTCGACAACGGTGTTGAGCAGATAATTAACCGCGCCATAGAACGAATCGAAGGCAACCGGCTCGTAAGCCCGGTCATCGTGATGAGCTATTCCGGAAACCCGCAGGAAATTCATGAATTTCCTGCATACAAGCGGTTGCAGGAGCTTGCACGGAAGGCGGGAGTGGAGCTCATGGAATCGCTGATGAGCACTACGGCAGGCATTTACCTCGGTCCCGGTGCTTTCTCGTTGGCGTACGCATCCGAGGATTGAGACCGATGCGCGCGATGGTACTTGACGAGGGCGCCGGTCGCCTGGAACTCAGGGACATGCCATTACCCGAACCGGGCCCGGCGGAAATCCGGGTCAAGGTGCGGGCATGCGGGGTATGCCGCACGGATCTGCATATCGTCGATGGAGAATTGCAGCCGCCGTCCTGGCCGGTAATTCCCGGTCACGAGGTCATCGGGGAAGTGGATGCAGCCGGAGAAGGCGTTATCGCCTTCGAGCCCGGGGATGCCGTGGGCCTGGCCTGGCTGGCGGGAGCATGCGGAGAATGCGACTACTGCAGCCGCGGCGAAGAGAATCTTTGCCGCAGGGCCGTGTTCACGGGTTTCAGCCGGCCCGGCGGATACGCCGAATACGTGACTGCGCGGGCCGATTATGCCTATTTGCTTCAGGGCGACCGTGATCCGGTCGCGCGGGCACCGCTGATGTGCGCCGGCCTGATCGGCTACCGCACCTGGCGCAAGGCGGGTAGGGCGCGGCGATTGGGGCTCTACGGTTTTGGCGCCGCGGCGCATATCCTGGCGCAGTTGCTGGTCGCGGAGGGCTGCGAGGTCTATGCCTTTACCCGGCCCGGTGACTCGGCCGGCCAGGATTTTGCCCGCGGCCTCGGTGTGGTCTGGGCTGGCGGATCCGACCAGAAACCGCCGGTCATCCTGGATGCGGCCCTGATTTTCGCGCCGGTGGGCGCCCTGGTGCCAGCCGCGCTCGAGGTCGTTCGCCCGGGGGGCAGCGTGGTGTGCGGCGGCATCCACATGTCGGATATCCCGGCTTTTCCGTACCGTCTCCTGTGGGAGGAGCGGCGGATTGTCTCGGTGGCCAATCTCACGCGGGAGGATGGCCGCGAGTTTCTGGAACGGGTCAGCAGCGTCCCCGTAAGCACAGTCACGCGGGCCTATCCGCTCGAAGAGGCTAATGCGGCCTTGAATGATCTGCGCGAAGGCCGCATAAAGGGCGCAGCCGTTTTGAGTATTCATTAGTCATGTTTGACTTTAATAATACAGATTTACCGATTGATAAAAAAGAACTTTATGATTTGCTTGAGGCCCAGGCCAGGGGGTTGTGCGCGGATGAGACCGATCCGGTGGCGAACGCGGCGAACCTCTCGGCGCTGCTGTTCAACAGCCTGGAGCGGGTGAATTGGGCGGGGTTCTATTTCCTTCGGGGCGAGACGCTGGTGGTCGGGCCGTTCCAGGGAAAACCCGCCTGCGTGCGCATTCCGTTCGGCCGGGGAGTATGCGGCACAGCCGCTGCCAGCAGGCAGGCGCAAGTCGTCGCGGACGTGAATGCGTTCGACGGCCACATCGCCTGCGATGGGGATTCGCGATCGGAGATCGTGTTGCCGCTGATCCGCGACGGACGGGTACTCGGGGTGCTGGATATCGATGCGCCGGTACCCGATCGGTTCGACGCTGACGACCAGGCCGGCCTGGAGCGTATCGCGGCGATCTGGGTGAACTCGTCCCGGGACTAGGAGGCGGGCGATCGGGCGGCGGTGTCAGTCGTCGAACTGCCCCAGGGGCTGGCCGAGCCGGATTTCCTGCCCCGGTGCCAGGCGTTGCAGGTTCCAGGTGATCTGTCCCGGGCCGAAGACCAGGATGACCGTGGAGCCGAAATTGAAGCGCCCGATTTCGTCACCGCGCCTGAATTCGCAGGCCGTGGCCTCGAAATTCCAGCGTGTCGGCTCGCCTCCGCGCCCGCCCCGGATAGGGCCGGTTACCACCGTTTCCATGCTGCCCACCATCATGGCGCCGACCATCACCAGGGCCCAGGGGCCGGCTTTCCCGCTGAATTCCATGACCACGCGTTCATTCCGCGAGAACAGGCCCGGCACGCCTGCCACGGCCCACGGCCGTACCGGCCACAGCCGTCCGGGCAGGTGGCGAATGCTTCTCAGTTGCCCATCCGCCGGCACATGGACGCGGTGGTAATCCTGCGGGCGCAGGTAGAGGGTCGTGAAACTTCCCCCGAGATACGGGGCGGGATCGGCGCCGAGCAGATCCGCGAGCGGATAGTCGATGCCCTTGGCCTGAATCAGTCGGCCCTCGGCAATCCGGTCGAGCTGGCTCACAACGCCGTCCACGGGGCTGCCGAGGGTGTTCGGCGAGGTGGGCCACGTGCGCGCCCCTTCGCGCAGGCGGCGGGTGAAGAAATCGCCGAACGACGAGTAGTCGCGAACGGCTGCGCGCGCGGCCTCGTTCAGTCGGACACGGTAATGGCGGATGAACCAGTGGATGAACAACTTTGTGAGCGGCCCACAGCGGCGCCGCGCCATCCAGCCGCCGAGGCGGGACAGCGTCCGTTGTGGCAGCAGGCCGTAGATGATTGATCGAAATTCCAAGGAGGTGACCGCCATGGAGGAACGGTGCATATTTTGCCAGCATGTGAGGGGGGTTCCCGCAGTTGCGTTGGATATGCGGGCTGCAAAAGGTTAAAATGAACGGTCAATCAACCGCCGTGAGCCCGCGTGGACTCCCTCGACGAGGTGACCGAAAGGCTCCAGACGCTGCGCGATCTGGTGCGGTTCGGCGCCACCACATTCAATAGCCGCGAGCTTTTCTTCGGACATGGCACGGACAACGCCATCGACGAGGCTTGGGCCCTGGCGGTTCACGTTCTGCGGTTGCCGCCCGCGGAAGCGGCGGAATATCTGGATGCTAGGCTTACCCGGCGTGAGATAGAGGCAATCTACTCTTTGTACCGCGAGCGGATCGAGACCCGCAAGCCGGCCGCTTACCTGACCCACGAGGCGTGGTTTGCCGGCTTGCCCTTCTATGTCGACGAGCGCGTACTGGTACCACGTTCGCCGATTGCGGAGCTGATAGGCGCAGGGTTTTCGCCCTGGATCGACGCGGCTTCGGCCGGGCGGGTCCTGGACCTGTGCTGCGGTAGCGGATGCATCGGCATAGCGGCAGCCCATGCGTTGCCGGGGACCGAAGTGGACCTGGCCGACATCGATCCGGGCGCGCTGGAGGTGGCACGCATCAACATCGAGCGCCATGGGCTCGGCGACCGGGTCAGGGTTGTCGAAAGCGATTTGTTTGCCGGACTGACAGGCCGCGTGTACGACCTGATCCTGTGCAACCCGCCGTATGTGGGAGCCGAGGAATACGCCGCTTTGCCTGCCGAATACGGGCACGAGCCACAACAGGGCCTGTTGAGCGGCGAGGAAGGCATGGATCATCCGCTTGCGATACTGGCGTCGGCTGCCCGGCACCTGTCGCCACACGGCGTACTGGTGCTTGAAGTCGGCGCTTCGCAGCCGGTCCTGGAGGCGGCCTTACCGCAACTGCAGGCCACCTGGATCGCTTTCGAGCACGGGGGCGAGGGTGTCGCGGTCGTGGAGCGTGAGGCATTGCTCGATCTCTTCCCGGGGGCGGTCGCCTCGTGAGCGGGAACAGCTTCGGCCAGGCGTTCCGGGTGACGACTTTCGGTGAAAGTCACGGTCCGGCGGTCGGCGCCGTGATCGACGGTTGCCCGCCGGGACTGGCGGTCTCCCCCGAACAGATGGAAGCCGAACTGGCACGGCGGGCAACGGGCCGTTCGCGTTTCGTGTCCCAGCGCCGCGAACCCGACCGGGTCGAGATCCTGTCCGGACTATTCAAGGGGCGCACGACGGGTACGCCGCTGGCGCTGCTGGTGCGCAACGCGGATGCCCGGCGCAAGGATTACGCGGCGCTCAGCGATGTGTTCCGGCCCGGGCACGCCGATGCGACCTATCAGGCGAAATACGGCCACCGCGACTGGTCGGGCGGCGGACGGGCCTCGGCCCGCGAAACCGTGGCCCGTGTCGCGGCCGGCGCAGTCGCCCGCGCGTTTCTCGCGGGGCAGGGCGTAAAAGTGCAGGGTTGGCTCGCCGCGGTGGGCGACATGACATTCGCTTGCCGGGATCTCGACGCCGTCGAGGCCAATCCTTATTTCTGCCCCGATCCCGGGCAGGTGGAGGCGCTGGAAGAGTGGCTCAACATGATCTGGAAATCCGCCGATTCGATCGGTGCCAGGGTAGGGGTCATGGCTACCGGCGTTCCGCCGGGGCTTGGCGAGCCGGTATTCGACAAGCTCGATGCCGATATTGCCCGCGCCATGATGAGCATTCCCGCGGCCAAGGGCGTGGAGATCGGCGACGGGTTCTCTGTCGTGACGCAGCGCGGAAGCGAGCACCGCGACGCAATGACGCCGCGGGGTTTTGCCAGCAACCATGCCGGTGGCATCCTGGGCGGCATCTCCAGCGGCCAGCCGTTGGTCGCGAGCGTGGCGTTCAAGCCGACGTCGAGCATTCCGCAGCCGGTAGACAGCGTGAACCAGAATGGCGAAGCGGTCGCGGTCAAGGTCGGCGGACGGCATGACCCTTGCGTCGGATTGCGCGCCGTGCCCATTGTCGAGGCCATGTTGTGCCTGGTGCTGGCCGATCACTGGTTGCGCGACCGTGGCCAGAATGCCGGGGTCACGCGCGACCGGAACTATTACCGTATGAATTCGAATTCGCAATAGATGAGGAGTATATGAGTAAGGAAATGAATGTCGCAGTCGTCGGTGCCACCGGCCTGGTCGGGCGGACGATGATCGAGATCCTAGCGGAACGCAACTTCCCGGTTGCCGAGCTGCATGCGCTGGCCAGCGAGCGCTCGGAAGGCGAGCAGATCGGGTTCGGCAAGCGCAAGGTGCGGGTCGAAGTGCTGGACAAGTTCGACTTCGCCGGCGTGGACATAGCGCTCTTCTCGGCCGGCGGCAGCATTTCCAAGGTTCATGTCCCGCGTGCCGTAAAGGCGGGTGCCGTGGCCATCGACAATACCTCCGCCTTTCGTTACGACGATGACGTGCCCCTGGTGGTCCCGGAAGTCAATCCCGACCAGATTCCCGTCGGCAGGGAGCGGGGCATCATTGCCAACCCCAACTGTTCCACGATCCAGATGGTGGTCGCCCTCAAGCCGATCTATGACGCGGCCGGCATCGAACGGATCAACGTGGCGACCTATCAATCCGTATCGGGCTCGGGCAAGAAGGGCGTCGAGGAACTTGCCCGACAGAGCGCTCGCCTGCTCAACGGGCAGGAAATCGAATGCACGGTGAATCCCAAGCAGATCGCCTTCAACGTGGTTCCGCATATCGATGAATTCCAGGAAAACGGTAACACGCGCGAGGAGATGAAACTGGTCTGGGAGACGCGCAAGATCATGGCAGACGCGGCTATAGAGGTAAACGCGACCGCTGCCCGCGTGCCGGTGTTCTTCGGGCACTCCGAGGCCGTGCATCTGGAAACGCGCGACAAGCTCAGCGCACAACAGGCCCGGGAGCTGCTGTCGAAAGCGCCGGGCGTCGAGGTTATTGACCAGCGAAAGGCCGGGGGATATGCAACGGCGGCGACCGAGGGAGCCCGCAGGGATGCGGTCTTCGTAAGCCGTATACGCGAGGATATTTCACATCCCCGTGGTCTCGATTTGTGGATAGTCAGCGACAATGTGCGCAAGGGCGCTGCTTTGAACAGCGTGCAGATTGCGGAGCGCTTGCTTGAGCTATAAGCTCATCCTACAGACAAATCCCAGTAACTAAGGTATAGTCAACGGGTTAGGGCACTCTTATAATCTGAACTCTGAGCCACGGCTCTGAACGCATGGAGTACAGGGGAAAGTTAATGCAATATAAGATCAATCTCCGCACGACACTGTTAACGCTGGCCCTTGTGGCAACAGCCGGCATTCCGATCACAGCCTGGGCGCTCGGACTCGGCCAACTGAAGAGCGATACCCGCATCGGCCAACCCTTCAGCGCCCGGATCCCGATTACCGGCGCCAGTGCGGGTGTCTTGCAGGGGCTCCGTGTCGAGCTGGCCAGTCCGGAGGCATACAAAAGCGCCAATCTGAGCGTGCCCGATTACCTATATAGCCTCAAGTTCAGTGTCGAGCAGGGTGCGAATGGAGCTTACATCAAAGTCTCGTCCGACAAGCCCGTCAAACTGCCTTTCCTCAATTTACTGATCAACGCGCGCTGGAACAGCGGCCAAGTGACCCGCCAGTACACGGTGTTGCTGAATCCGCCGGTGTTTGTCTCCGGAAACCAATCCCAGCAGCCGGTCAGCGCGCCGAGCAGTCCTGCGCAGGCGCAGCAGTCGACTGCCTCACAGCAGCAGGCCCCGGCCCCACAGCCTGCGCCGCAACAGCAGAAGCCTGCCGAAAGCCAGCAGACCACATCGGTTGAGCAGCCGACACAGAGCACACAGAGCACACAGAGCACACAGACGAGCCCGGCGAGTTCGCCCTCGACACCAGCCTATCCGAAACAGGAAGAAACCCCCTCAGGAACGCCTTCGACTTACACGGTCCAGCATGGCGACACGCTCTGGGGCTTGTCGAGGCACATGCGCCCGTCCAGTGGCGTCAGCGTCAACCGCATGATGATTGCGGTCTACCGCGCCAACCCGCATGCCTTCAGGGGCAACATCAACCGCTTGAAATCCGGGGCTGTGCTGCAAATGCCCAGCCAGAGCCAGATCGCTCAGATCACGGCCGAGGAAGCCACTCGGATCGTTGCCCGGCAGAATAACGAGTGGCAGGGTGGACAGGTAGCCGCCAACGGCAATGCGCCGGCAAAGGCCGCCACCGGTTCCGCCACCGGCCAGAGCACGGAATCCCAGTCCGCGGGCGGGCAGACGGCGAGCGAATCTCAGTCGGGCGTATCCGAACAGGCTCTCCCTGCGGCAACCGCGGGGCGAGTGGTGTTGACCACGCCTGAAGTGACCGCGAGCAATACGGTTGCGGCGGCGCCCGGCAGTGCCGTTTCCGGTACGTCTTCTTCGGCGGCTATGGCCGGGGCCGTCTCTGGCACATCTGCCGTGGCGGCCGGAGCCGGTGTCGCATCGGCGGAAGCGTCCAGTCAGACACCTGCAAAGTCAGCTGAACAGGCAGGAACGGGTGCAAGTGCCGGTGGTCCCCTCAAGGTCCAGAGCAATGCCATGGCGGGACTGGCCGGTGCCGGCAGCAAGGCCGGGAACACGGCAGGTACGAGTGCCGGCGCAGAGACCGCCACGAGCGCTACGGCGAAGAACAGCCAGCCGGCTGGGCAGCAGGCCAAGAATGTGGCTAACAATGTCAGCTCAGTCAATAGCGTCGGTACGACGAGCTCCGAGGAAACGGAAGGCGGCAGCGGTCTCATGTACTGGGTCGAGCAGCCGAGCGGCTGGATAGTTATCGGTGCCGTGGTTCTGCTTCTCGGCGCCCTGTTGCTATTCATCGTAAAGCGCAGGAAATCAAATTCAGGTACCGGGCCACAGGCTGCGGTGGCAGGAAAGGGTTTGTCGGATCGCGATGACGACGGCAGCCACGATGCCGGGCCCGAAGCCTCGGGGAATATCAAGGCGGGTATTCCGCACGAAACGGAAAACAGGTTTGCGAACGTAGCCGCCGAGGCCGAATCGAACGGACACGAAGACGATGACGAACTGGGGATTGCCACCTATATCGGCGGTCCGTCCCTCGACGTGAACAAGGTCGATGCAATCGATGAGGCAGATCTGCACGTCGGATTCGGAGATTACAACAAGGCCGCGGAAGTGTTGCGTGCCGCAATCGACCGCGATCCGTCGCGCGCGGAACTGCGCAGAAAATTGCTTGACGTTCTGTTTGCTGCCGGTGACGCTGCCGGTTTTGCGAATGAAGCCGCGGTCTATCGCGATCAGGTGGATGCCGCGGCGTGGGAAGAAGCTGCTGTCATGGGTCGTCAATTGCTGCCGCAGGAGCCGCTCTTTGCGTCTGGCCGCGGTCCGGCTGAGACGGCTGTCGCCGAGGAGAACCAGGGAGAAGGAGACGCGGGCGATTTCCTCGACCTCGATCTCGACCGGCTTTCCTCGGATACCGAGAGCCAGAGTGATCAGAGTGAATTCGAACGGACCATGGATGAACTGTCGACGTTCATCGAGACCTATGTTCCGGCGAGCGCGGAAACGCCGGTTTCCCTGCAGCTTCCTCCGGAAGAGGAAGAGGCGGCGGAGAAGCCCAGGACGGATTCCCAAGCCGATGTCCCGGACGATGAGCCGCTCGAGTTCACTCTGGATGAAGGCGATCTGCCGGCCCCCTCGGATAATGACCTGGATCTGGCATTTGGAGAAGGCGATGAATCCGGCGACGAAAACCTGGTCGATACCAAACTCGATCTGGCTCGCGCCTACATCGACATGGGAGATGGAGACTCGGCACGCAGTGTGCTGGAAGAAGTCATCGACGAAGGCGATGAAACGCAGAGCGGCGAGGCCAAGCGTCTGCTCGAAACCCTTGGCTGAGTATCGAATTACTGCGTGAGCGAAGTCCGGCGTTACGCGCTCGGTCTGGAATACGATGGCTCTGAGTTTGCCGGATGGCAGGCCCAGCAAGGCCAGAGGACCGTCCAGGCGGAGATAGATAAAGCCCTGGGCATGGTGGCCGATCAACCGGTGGCCTCGGTGGCCGCGGGACGGACCGATGCCGGCGTCCACGCCCGTGGTCAGGTGATTCATGCCGATGTGCGTTGCTCGCGCACGCCTTACCAATGGTTGCGTGGCGCCAATTCCAACTTGCCGGACGATGTGGCGGTGATCTGGGCGCGCGAGGTGGATGTCGACTTTCATGCCCGCTATAGCGCGACCGGACGGCACTACCGGTATTGGGTTTGTGAGCGCGGTCCGCGGGTCGTACTCTCACGCAAGCGGGTCGCCTGGTCCTACAGCCGGCTTGACGTAAGCCGTATGCAGGCAGCGGCTGATTCCCTGTTGGGCGAACATGATTTCAGTGCTTTCCGCGGAGCAGGGTGCCAGGCAAGCACCCCCGTGCGTGATTTGCGGGAGTTGCAAGTGAAGCGTTTCAGCCCCGAGTGGATTGCTTTCGATGTGACTGCGAACGCCTTTCTCTACCATATGGTGCGCAATCTGGTGGGCACTCTGCTGGTGGTCGGGCAAGGCGATGCCGGAGTCGGCTGGCCCGCGGAGGTCCTGGAGACGCGCGATCGCCGTCGCGCTGGGCCGACGGCACCCGCGCAAGGCCTCACGCTGACCGGGGTGGATTATCCGGCCCACTATGGGTTGCCGGCGCGTGGGTCCCCGTCCGGGAGCCTGGATGCGCTATGATGTTCAATCCGCCTGAGCGACATGGCCCCATGACCACGGCCTTAGGAGAGCGACCATGAACTGGCTGCGTAAGCTGGTGCCGTCACGCATCGATTCCGATGCACGCAAAACGAAGTCCCAACGCGGCGTTCCGGAAGGTGTCTGGATGGGGTGCCCGGCTTGCGGTGCGATGCTTTACCGGGGTGAGGTGGAGCGTAATCTGCAGGTTTGTCCAAAATGCGACCATCACATGCGGCTGCATGCACGCAAGCGGATCGATATTCTGCTGGACGACAAGCCGCGCACCGAAATTGCCGGCACGGTCGAACCGGTTGATTTCCTCCGATTCAAAGATTCAAAACGTTACCGCGACCGTATTTCCCAAGCCCAGAAAAAAACCGGGGAGAAGGATGCGCTTGTCGCGATCAGCGGCAGGATCAAGGGCATGCCGGCCGTGGTGGCCGCATTCGAATTCAGTTTCATGGGCGGGTCGATGGGGTCGGTTGTGGGCGAGCGTTTCGTGCGTGCCGTGAACACCGCCATCGAGCGGGACGCTGCTTTCATTTGCTTCAGCGCCAGCGGCGGCGCCCGCATGCAGGAAGCCCTGACCTCGCTGTTGCAGATGGGCAAGACGAGCGTCGCCCTGGCACGACTGCGCGCCAAGGGACTGCCTTACATTTCCGTGTTGACGGATCCGACTACGGGGGGAGTCTCGGCCAGCCTGGCCATGCTCGGGGATATCAATCTGGCCGAGCCGCGCGCCTTGATCGGGTTCGCAGGCCCGCGGGTCATCGAGCAGACGGTGCGTGAGACGCTTCCCGAAGGCTTCCAGC
>Ga0102950_1000045_pt1 | contig 31478 bp, 48 predicted proteins | sample SalPon2A_B_D2_MG_FD_78505 | JGI IMG/M metagenome (GOLD analysis project Ga0102950, IMG submission 78505) | Soil microbial communities from South San Francisco under conditions of wetland restoration - Salt Pond MetaG R2A_B_D2_MG | ecosystem: Environmental > Terrestrial > Soil > Wetlands | place...
GACGTGGAGACGGCGTGATGGACTTCCCGACCGGCAAGTACGGCTGCATTTACGCGGACCCGCCGTGGGATTTTAAAACATGGTCGGGAAAGCCTAACGCACGAGGGCCTCAAAATCATTATAACACGATGGAAATACCCACAATAGCAGAACTTCCGGTGGCTCAATTCGCAGCAGAGAATTGCGTTTTATTTATGTGGATTTGTTGGCCTACTCTATTAGCGGCAGAGAAGATTTTTCAGTCATGGGGATTTGATTATAAGACTTGTGCGTTTTGTTGGGTTAAGGCCAAGCCCCTTCCGCTATTCCCCGACGACATGCGCGACCAGATGGGCCTTGGCTACTGGACCCGCGCCAATTCCGAGGTCTGCCTACTGGCCACCCGTGGCAAGCCCAAGCGGAAGCACGCCGACGTAAGGCAGGCCATCCTCGAACCCCGCCGCGAGCACTCCCGCAAGCCCGACTGCGTATACGACCGGATAGAGCGGCTGGTTGACGGCCCGTACCTAGAGTTGTTCGCGCGCCAGACCCGGCCCGGATGGGATTCTTGGGGCCTGGAAGTCAATAAGTTTGGGGAAATGGCGTGATGACCGTGAAACCGAACCCCGATTTCCTTGCCGTGGTCCAGGCATTCGAGCGCGGGCTGACGCCCAGCGAAATACAGCGCGGCCTGCGCTTGTCGCGGGGTGCCGTCAACGGCGCGCTTTACCGTTACCGCGCCGCCGGGAGAGTTGTTTACGTCGCCGGCAGGGACGGCGAGGGCATTCTGTGGCGGACAACCCGAAACGGGGCCGTGGCCGCCGCGCGGACGGCGCTGAACAACGAGGCCGCGCCGGGCGACCACAAATGGACGCTGGCGGAAGCGACAGAGTTGGTGTGGCCCGTCGCGGTCGCCGATCTCGCGAACTGGCGTTTTGAATGAGGTGCACGATGAGAACCCCGCTTTGGACGCCCGAGGAAACAAGGATCCTGACCGCCGCGAATGAGGCCGGAAAAAATGATATCGAGGTATCCGAAATGCTGCCGGGCCGAACGCGCGAGGCTTGCGGCACACGCCGCCGGGGACTCGGGCTGCCATGCAACCCCGTTCCCTATACGATAAGCAGGTTCCCGCCCGATGTGTGGACGGAGGCCGACATAGCGGTAGCCACGCGCTTGCGGGCCGCCGGCCAGACGGACGCGGAGATCGGTCGGGCGCTCAAGCGCACCGAAGGCGCGGTCAAGCAGAAGCTCCATCTGATAGGCATCGCCAAGCCGAATGTCCGGCCATATCACCAGGAAAAGCAGATCAAGGCGCCGCCGCCGGAGGACTACCGTTTCGAGGACCATCCCCGCCCGTTTCTCCGGGGCGAGACCGCGGTGGTCGTGAGGGGGCCTGGGTTGACCCTCCCAAGCCGCTATTCGAGCGTCCAGCGCGCCTCCATGGGCTGCGCGGCGGCCATGTGCGCGGGGGTGTAGATGACGGAACCGCGTACATTGTGCTGGTTTTCACGCGGGGCTGCCAGCGCCGTGATGACCAAACTCGTTTTGTCGGGAGGCCGGAACATGCCGGTAATTCCCGTTTTATGCGAGACGGGCAGCGAACACCCGGATAACGCCCGTTTTGCTCGTGAATGCGAAGCGTGGTTCGGGCGCGACATCGTAACGCTACGCAACGCGCGTTATCAGGACACATGGGCTGTATGGGAAGCCCGAAAATATCTCTCGGGGATCAGCGGCGCGCCCTGCACGATTGCCCTGAAAGTCGAACCCCGTCTTGATTTCCAGCGGCCGGACGATATTCATGTTTTCGGGTATACGGCGGACGCCAGCGATATTACACGCGCGCGCCGTCTCCGGGAACATTTTTTCGAACTGACGATCGAGACGCCGCTTATCGACCGGGGGCTAACCAAGGCCGCGTGTCTGTCCATGATCGAGAGCGCGGGCCTGACGCCGCCGATTACGTATTCCCTTGGGTTCCCCAACGCCAATTGCCTGCCCTGCGTCAAGGCAACATCACCGGAGTATTGGGCGCTCGTTCGGCGGCATTTCCCCGATATCTTCACGCGGATGACCGAATTGTCCCGCCGCCTGAATGTGCGCCTGGCGCGGTTGAGCGGCGAGCGGGTTTTCATAGACGAGATTCCGGCGGACCAGGATACGACGGACCCGGTAGTGCCGTCGTGTGATTTTCTTTGCGCGATTGCCGAACAGGATTTCGCCGATGTCTAGGCGTTTGGGCTGTGCGGCGGCCATGTGTGCGGGGGTGTAGATGAGCCGGTTATGGGCAGATATCCGCGGGGACTTGGTAGGCAAGGCGGTTGGGCGCGGCCAGCGAATTCCCTGCGAGCCCCTCAAACTCAAGCACCTTACCCGGAAGATACCGGAAACGCCCCGCCGCCGCCGCAACGTGCCGCCCGCCCTGCGATGGGAAATATGGGAGCGCGATGACTTCACTTGCCGGCACTGCGGCGATCGGCGGTTCCTGACCATCGACCATATCGTTCCGTGGGTACGCGGCGGAGACAACACGCCGGGCAACCTGCAAACGCTGTGCCGCTCGTGCAATTTGAAAAAATACGACCGTTATGAACTCTGATGCCAGAACGCCCGTGGTTTCCTTTTTATCCTGGCGATTGGCGGAGCGACCCGAAGCTCCGCATGTGTTCCGTGGCCGCGCGGGGGCTGTGGATTGAAATGTGCTGCCTGATGCACGAAGCGCAACCTTATGGGCATCTTCTCGTCAACGGCCTTGCGCCGACAGATGCGCAACTGACCGTGTTGACAGGCACGCCCCCCGACCAGCTCCCGGCCTTGATGAGCGAGCTGGATTCTGCGGGCGTGTTCTCTCGCACGGGGAAGGGCGTCATCTACTCGCGTCGCATGACCCGTGATGCAAAGAAGACCCAAAAAGCACGCGCAAACGGCAAAAAGGGCGGCAACCCAACCCTACGAAAAGAAAGGGGAAATTCGCCGTCGGTTAACCCCCCCGAAAAGCCGCCGGATAAACCCTATAGACTAGAGGCTATAAACCAGAGGCTAGAAGAAGGTTCCGCTCCTGACGGAGCGGTTGTCGGTGGCGCCGACCCGCCGGTGCAGGCGGCTTTCGACTTGTGGAACGAAACGGCGCGGCGTCTGGGGCTGCCGGTTGCGCAGAAACTCACGCCGGAGCGGCGGCGGCACCTGACGGCCCGGCTAAGGCAGCACGGGCGGGACGATTGGGAACGCGCGCTCGAAAACCTTGCGGAAGCGCCGTTCTGCCTTGGCGAAAACCAGCGCGGATGGCGGGCCGATCTCGATTTCGTGCTGCAACCCAAGAGCTTTAACCGGCTGTTGGAGGGCGTGTACGCGGACCGCCCGAAGGGGCAGGACGACTGGGCCGCATGGGAGCAAAAACATGCAACTGACTGAGGTTGTAAGGCAGATCGGGCATCGCTGCGCCGGGCTGGAGAACGAAGAACGGCGCGACGCGCTGCTGGACGACCTGCGGGCCTGTGGCTTGCGCGACGGCCCGGACCTGCAAGGCGTGTACGACCGCTGGCGGACGGCATGGACCAACCGTTACGCCCCGGCGGCGGCCCAGTTCGCGGCGTTTGCCAGGCCGGCTGTTCCGCAGGCCTCGCCCGGGACCGGGGCGATGTTGGAGCACGCCGAGCAGCGGAAGGGCGAGTTGCTGGCAAGCGCGCTGGAGGACTTCGACCGCCGGTATCCGCAAAGCCCGGTGCGGGTCCGCGCGGAACTGAATCTGCGGCGGCTGTGCTTCGACTACGCCCAGGCCGAGTACCTGCACGAGCGGGGGAAAATGAGCGACGAACGGTTTGCCGGCTACGGTTGGAAGCTGACGGACGCCGACGTTGGCAGGTTGCTGGCGGCATGGGAATCGCAGGAGCGGTTTCTGAACGCGCGGGGCCGGGTGGCCGGGAAACTGCCGATGCTGGAGTACCGGCCGGGGGAGGCAAGTGGTTGAGCGCCCGCTTGCCATCGACCTGTTCTGCGGCCTTGGCGGATGGACCGATGGCCTGCTTGCGGAGGGTTTTGACGTGATCGGCTTCGACATCGAGCGGCACGAATACGGCGACCATCGCTACCCGGCGCAACTGGTGGTTCAGGACGTGCTGACGCTGCATGGCTCGCAGTTCCGGGACGCGGCGCTGATGGTGGCGAGCCCGCCGTGCCAGGACTACAGCTACATGGCGATGCCGTGGAGCCGGGCGAAGGCGAAGGCCGCGGCTATCCTGGCCGACGAAACCGGCAGGAAACTGGCGGAGCTTAACCGGCTGTTCGATTCCTGCTTCCGCATCCAGCGCGAGGCGTGCGAGGCGGCGGGCCGGCATATCCCGCTGGTGGTGGAAAACGTGCGCGGCGCGCAACGGTGGGTAGGGCGGTCGCGGTGGAACTTCGGCAGCTTCCACCTGTGGGGCGACGTGCCGGCGCTGATGCCTGGGACGATGAAGGCGCATAAAAATCCCGGCTTTCGCTTCGACGGTTCGGGCCGCAGTTTCCAGACGGAGAGCGTGAAGAACGCGGGGCACATCAACCGCCGGGACGGGCACGGCCACACGCGGCACCTGACGAACCCGGCGGAACACGGGATAAAACAGCACGGGTCGGGGCGAGAATGGTTTGCAGGGGACGGTAAAATATCTCGTATCACCAGTAGCAAGAGCCCGGCCCGAAAATTCGCCAGCGCCATGATAGCCAAAATCCCGCTGACGCTGAGCCGGCATATCGCGTCGGTGTACCACCCCGAGGCCACCCGATGATGTACGCGCTGTTCAAGGGCGAGGAGCGGGTGAGCGAGGCACATGCAACCCGCGAGTCGGTTTTTCGCTTCGCCCATTGGACGGCGGACGCGACGGATAGGGTGGCGGCAAAGCCGGATGAGTTAATGCCTTACGTCCTCAAGCCCGGCTACAGCATCAGGGAGATAGCCGATGACTGACGATGTTGGCGCATATTTCATTTCGCGGTACGGCGCTGCGATCCGGGCGAAGATGGAGGAGAAAGATGGCCCGTAAGATAACGCTATATCGTGACGACAGCACGGCGCAGGTCGAGTACGCGCCGGTGAAGCACTGGTTCTGGACGGCGGGCAATACGGTGCTGGTCATCGCCCGCATCACCAACACAGTCACCGGCGCGCATGAATATATTCACTGGCCGCGCGAACGGTTCTGCTGGTTCAAGGACAGCGGGAAGGAGGAGAAGCGGGATGCAGACGATATTTGAAAAACTGGCAAAGTGCGAAACGGCAGCAGAGGTTGAGCGCCTGTTGCATGGCAACTTCGCAGCAATACATGACACGAGAACCCATGTGGCGGTGCCGAGGGAGCCGACGGAAAACATGCTGTACAGAGGTTATACGGCAACCGGCGTTTCTGGTGAGGCGCTTTTAATCACAGAATTGCGGCAGGGTTACAAAGCCATGCTCGCCGCCGCAGAGGACACCGGCCATGACTGACAGGGCACCGTTGATGCCCGAGCCGACTGCGCGCGACTGGCCGGAAGATTTCGACGAAGAAAACGGCTGCTACCTGAGTATCTGCTGTTCTTGTTTCAAACTGTTTTACGGCCACAAGCACCGCTCGACCTGTAAGGAATGCCACGATGACTGACCGGGCGGAACTGATATCAAGGTTGGAGGCGCAAATCGGGATTGGCCTAGCATCTCATTATGCACGGCAATTGATGACTAAAGCTGCCGACGCCCTCGAAGCCGACGCCAAGCTGAGAGCCGAGTTGTTCAATGCCATAAAACACGGGGACCTGGAACACCAAGACTGGCTTGAACGGGCTATCGCGGACCATTTTGCCGGACGAACGGTAGAGCGTCCGCGAGGCAAGGGGAGCGCAGAGCGAATAGCCGAGTTGAAAGCGGAAAACGAGCGGCTGCGTACCGCGCTTACATACTATGCCGACCATGAATCAGACGGCGGCGTTATAGCTCAAGTATTGCTCACCGAATTAGGTGCCCGCGCCGCCCTCAACCGGAAAGCGAGGTGATGCCCTATGCCTGACCGAATCAAAAAAGTCTGGTGCTTTCTTTTCCATTGGCGCGATCAGGACGTGTGGGCACCTAGCGGCTGGCATTGTCGAAAATGCAACCGGGTGTGGGTATGGTTGCGATAGGAGCCGCCATGATCGACGAGGCCGAAGCCGCGATTCTGGATGCCGAGGCCCGGTTGCGGGCGTCGAGGAACAAGACCAAGCGCGAGCAGTTCCGGCAACTGCGCGTGGCGATGGGCTTCCGCGACGATCTGCCGGCCCGTGAGCGCCCGGGAGCGGCGGGGGTAGGCCCGACACCCGAAACACGCATGAAGCGCCGCTACGACACGATAACCCGGCTTGGCGAGCGGCTTAACGCGCACCAGCACCGGGCGGCTGACGAGATACGCGCGGTATTCGAGGCCATCGAGACCTCGTTGATGCCGCCGCGCGCGGACAACCACGGCGACCTCGTTGACTGCTCGCGAAAGCCGCGTGACGCCATCGACCGCATGCCGCCGCACATCGCGCAGGCATGGGAGCGCCGGTACATCCCGTGGACGCGGCAGGTCCATCGTCCGGCGCCGGCCCGGAGCTACGTCACCGTCGGCGGGCTGGTCATGGCCGTGGCGATCGACAACGCGGCGCTCAAGTGGTGCGAGGCGCACTGGCGCATGAACCGGGGATCGGCTTTCGACGTGCTGTCGGGGGCGCTGAACGAATATGCGGTGATCGCCGGGTGGGAGCGAAAAAACGCTTGACCCGGCTTGCACCGTGAGACTACCCTTTTTCCTTAGTTTCGGAATTGTGCCCGGGCGGGAAACTGCGCCGGGTTTTTCATGCGTGCAACTTCGGCAACCGTCGCTCAACCAGCGCCTTCATAAGCACCTGAGCCGGGCCGGGGATATCCCGCTGGCCGTCCTCCCACCGGCGAACGGTACGCCCCGCTACATGGAGCAGCGAGGCGCATTCGTTGAGGGACAGGCCCAGCGCGAAGCGGGCGGCGCGGAATTCGTGGCGGGTCATTTTAGAGAATACCGTTGGCCTTCAACGCGCGGTGTTCATTTTCGGCCATTTCGGCACCCGCTGCGCAAGAGTCGGGGGCACGCGCGGCGAGTGCGCCAAGGCGAAGCGTTAGTTCGACTAGTTCTCGTTTGGACATATCCCAAAGCGGCATTGCTCTAGATTGCCCAGCGAACCCGCCCATTCGCCGCGCTTTTGCTATTGATTTATCGATATGTAGGCTTGTCATCGTCGGTCTCCTTTCGGCGGGCGCCATCGCCCGGTTGGGGCCGCGGGTTATGCTGCGGTGTGGTCGGTAAAATATTTGTAGGCGTAATTTCTGGCTTCTTCGGTGCCCCGACCGTGGTTGGCAAACAGGCGGGCGAAAGAAACGTCAGCGCCGTCGTCGCCCGTCTTGCGGATTTTTTCGAGGGTCGCTTTCAGCATTTCAAGGGTTTGAACTTGGGGCAGAACATAAGCCATCGGTTTCTCCTCATCGGGCATGATCGCCCGGTTGAATTTTGGTTAGACGGTAGCGATAATTTCGCCCGTCTCTGCATCTATAAGACAGTCATATTCCCGCTCTGTCCGTTGGCGCGCTTTCCAGAATTCAATGATTTCTTCTGGCGTCATCGTTCGGGCCATTTCGGGCGTGAATTCAATCATTTAACATCTCCCATCGGGGCGGGCACCGTCGCCCTACACCCGTAATATAGTGACCATTGGTCACAGTTGCAAGCCCCTTGTTTGAGAATTTTCGCGAGGTGCCATGCCGATCTATTTGGCGGAACTGATCGGCGACGGGCGCAGCGAGGCGACGGCGTTCCGGCCTCCGGTTGACGGCGTTGGCGCGCAAGGCAGCATGGGGCTGGGCGGACCAGCGATATGCTGGACCAGCGATGAGGTGACGGGCGAACGGCGGCTGTTCAAGCTGGGCGATCTGCCCGATGAGACGCTGACCCGGCGTCAACTTGGCGAACTGGAAACGCGGCTTGGGTTGCCGGCGCTGCAGGAAACCGGGCTCGGCGCGGTGGTTCACGAAATCCGCCAAAAGTACGCCGCCAACCTCGGGCTGCGGCCCCTGGGCCTGCGGTGGGAAACGGAAACGCGGCCTCTGCCGCCCGGGGCCTTGCCGAGGGTCCGGCGCATCGCCATCGGCAAGATGGTGCTGTTTCAGACGGGCACGGCGGAAGTGCGCGATCACCGGACGATCATCGGAGCCGATAATTTCGACAGCCTTGGAACCGGCGACCTGCATGGTCGAACTATGGTTCCTACCAGCATCGGCACGACATGGACAGGTGCGCCCACGACCGGCGGCATGGTAGGCGATGGCTCGGGAGGTGTCGTTCCGACCTCCGGCAACGATGAGGGCTGGTACGACAGCGGCGTCAACAGCTTCTACGAGCAAATAAAATATCACCCGAACAACGCCGATAACCGCTTCGGCATCCAGAGTTATCTGACGGGCGAGAGCCACAACGGCGCGACCCCGACCGGCTATCACTGCAACATCCAGCCGAACCCGAACGTCATGCGACTGTTCGAACGCACCTCGGGTAGCTTCAACAAGACCGGCGAGGACCTGACGACCACGCTGCCGAACAATGCACAATCGACATGGCGGCTGGAAATCCAGAACGGCACCAGCGAGGACCTATACGCAGACATCGGCAGTGGCATTACGCTGATGCTGCACGGCACCGACGGCACCCACACGGTCGAGAGCCACAGCTTCACCCAATTTCTGCTGCAAACCACTGGGCCGGTGTTCGATGATTGGGAAGTAGACGACTTGACGGCGGCGGGCGGCCCGCTTGTTCAGGCGTACCACCACCGGCACCATAACAGGGCGGGCTGATGATTCTGAAACAGGCCACGGCCGTCGATGTCCTGATCGGGCCGTTCGTCGACATCAGCGACGGGGCGGCGGCGGAAACCGGGGAAAGCCCGAGCGTAAAGCTATCGAAGAACGGCCAGGCGCTGGGGGCGAAGAACGACGCCACGACGCCGGTCCATGATGCGGACGGGTATTACAACTGCGAACTCGACGCGACGGACACCGACACGGTAGGCACGCTGGTTCTGACGGTTGCGGCGTCGGCCACGGCCCTGCCGGTCCGGCATGAATTCCAGGTGGTCGAGGAGGATACCTACGAGTTCCTGTACGCCTCGGGTTCGGCGCCGGACACGGATATCGCGGCAATTCTCGGCGACACCAACGAATTGCAGACCGACGATATACCGGGCACGCTGGCGACGATCGCGGCGTTCGTCGACACCGAGGTTGCGGCGATTCTGGCCGTGGCCAACAACCTGCCGGACAGCGGGGCGCTGACCAGCCTTGCCACGGCAGCGGCATTGGCAACGGCGCAAACCGACCTCGACACCATTACCGGGTCGGATGGCGTTACGCTCGCGACGGCGCAGGCGCTTTACGCCCCGGCGAAGGCCGGCGACAACATGGGGACGGTGTCAGCAGTCACCGGCGGCGTCAACACGGCGGCGGGCACGATCACGACCCTTGATGGTCTGGACACGGCGCAGGACAGCCAGCACGCGACGACCCAGGGCAAGGTGGACACGGTGGACGGCATAGCCGACAACCTCGTGCTGGGCATTATCTTCGGCTCGGCCGCGACCGGCACGCTGAGCACGACGCAGGCCACCAGCGACCTGACCGGATACGCGGATGACCAACTCATAAGCCGGATCATCACGTTTACGAGCGGCGCCTGCGAAGGCGAGTCGAGCGACATCACCGATTACGCCAATACCGGCGGGCTGCTGACGTTCACGGCTCTGACCACGGCCCCCGGCAACGGCGACACGTTCAAGATCACGTAATGGCGATATCGGCGAACAGGGTCACGCGGCTGGGCCATTACGGGGGCATGGACAGGCCGAACGCCGGTTTCGGGGGCAAGACCGAGCAGACGGTTACGCCCGCGGCCAGTTCGACGCAGATGATCAAGGACGTTGGCCGGATGATGAACCCTTAACCCTGCCGAGCAAGTCCCGGATCAGGCGGTACCGTTCCTCTAGTAGCTCGGCACACTCGGCATCGATACCCGCAGGGATATTGAATTGACCGTTAAGCCATCGTCTAACAGTCCGGTCGGCAACGCCCAGACGGTTGCTCAGCGGTACTTGGTAGAGCTTACCGTACAGGGCGCGGCCGATCCGGTGGAGTAGTTCGGGTGTCATGCGACGGGCACACGGTGCCGCGACCATTTGACGGGATATTCGGGGCAATTTTCCCGATATTCACGGGCGCGTCGCATGATCTCGCGGTGGCTGTCTTCGGATATCTCGTGTTCCCATCCGTCGCCATAGCCGTAATTAACGAAAAGCCGGTATTCGTCCTTGGTTTTACGTTGGTACATCGTTCAATCTCCTATTCGGACTCCATTTTCCGAGTGAACAGGGACTATTCCCTAGTGACACTCCTAATATATGTCCGCCCGACCGGACATTCAACAGATTATTGGATTAATCCGCATACGGAACGAAACATGGCAAAACGCAAAGGCACCCTGTGCGAGACCGAGGAAATGCTGGATACAGCAGAGTCCAGGGGATTGCCGCATCTTCAGCCCAAGCAGCTGGCCTTCGTGCTGGGCCTGTGCGACGGCCTGTCGGCATATGAATCGTATTGCCAGTCCTATGACACGTCCGGCGGACATGCGGCCCGCGTCCACTCGACACAACTTTTGCAGGACGATAAGATCGCTTGCTGGCTCAAGACCGCAAGAGAACTGGCGCTGAGCACCGGCATGAGAAGCCTGGAAGGCCACTGGCAGGAACTCGAAGGCCTCGCAAGACGCGCGGAAAACGCCGGAAACTATGGCGCAGCAGCCCAACTGCTCATACACAAGGGCAAGAGCCAGGGACACTACGTCGAGCAGACACGCGACATGACGGACAGGGATGACGAGGCGGTGCTGGAGCGTGCACGGGCGTTGTTTGGTCCGGATATCGAACGGGCGTTCAAGGAACAGCTGTCCGGCAAGCCCACAAGCCATTGAAATACGGGGCGTTTTCGCGGTTACGCGTCGTAATCACCATTATGCGACAACGGTATGCAAGGATATCAACGACTTAGCGGCACCGGGCGTTGGTTATCGCGCAACAGACCGGTTGGTATGGCGGAAAACAGCGGTTTCCGGCCGGTCGGAGGGGCCGGGGCACCCCCACCCCGCCGGACACGGTTTCGGGTTCCACCCCCATTTTACCGGCGGTTTTCAAACGGCCCTCGTAATCTACGCGTAAGTTACGGCCCGTAATCTACGTAAGTTACGCCTTGCCCCCGTAAGTTACGCGGCGTAATCTACGGCATGGACATCCGATGTAACTTATGCGGGGCAAGATATGACCACCGGCAAGAGCACACGTGCGCGGCTGGAGGGCCGGTCAAAGTGGGCGGCGATTCAGATGCTCGCCGACGAGATCGACAGCCTGCGGACGGAGATGGCGGACATTTGGGGGGCGAGTCTGGCGGAGCCGACAGCGGACAGCCCCTCCCCCAGGCCGAGCGCAACCGGCGCTGGCGGGCCAGGAACCGCGAGCGGTACAACGCCTACATGCGGGAGTGGCGGCGTCGTAAGCAGCCCTGATGTGCTCGGGGGGGAGCCCCGGGTAGACGGCACGCGCATCCCGGTGCGTGCGGTCAGGTCGTTTTATGAGGATGGCTATACCAACGATCAGATCGTCAAGGAATATCCGACGCTTACAAAATGGCAGGTTCACAACGCATTGATGTGGTCATTTGCCCATACCACTTCTCTGCCGGACGACGAAATAAGCCGTCTGGCTGAGGTGGCGCGGAACGCGGCGCAATACGATGGCGTCATGGACGCCCGCGACCAATGGGTAAGCAACTGGCCGGAGATCGTCCGCGCCGTTCTGGATGCCCGGCGATGAGCGTTGTCGGCTTTCCTAAGCCGGAACGTCTGATATTCGCCTGCGGCTGCGGTTGCTCGACCCTGTTCCTGTATGACAACGGGAACGCCGAATGCCCGTCCTGCGGCACTCCCCACGAAGGGGCGTGGAAGGTGCCGGCCGACATCGAGATCGTTGATGTCGAGACCAGCGAACAACACAAGATGGGCGAGCCCGTCGATATCATGAAGGCCCGGTTCATCCGCATGATGGATCAGGAAGGGTTGCTGGCCGCCGTCCAGTTTTTCAATGACGGGCGGGTTAACAGCGTCATTCTGGATCGTCAGGCGGACACCGACAAGCAGAAGGCATGGTGGCGGCGCGGCGTTGTCTATTTTCTCAGGCAGGTGTTTCTTATGACCGGTGAACAGCAAGGAAACTGACATGGCGACAGTACAGATAGCCGAATACGAGGACATGGCCGAGGACGCGCGGGGCGAGCCGGTCGCGGCGGGCATGGAGCCGAGGGTGACGCAGCAGACGGTGACGTACACGACCTCGACGCAGACCGCGGCGCTGAACAGACGGACGCGGTTCGTGCTGATCACCACGGACGGGACGAAGGCGCATTTCCGGGTGGGGGTTAATCCCACCTCGACGGCGGCGGACCCGCACGTGGCGGCCAACGGCGCGCTTTTCATCGGTGTACGGCCCAACCTCGTCCGGGGCGGGACGCTGGAAATCGCATTTTACGACGGGAGTTCGTGATGGTCGGCATGATGGGCGGCGGCGGGGGCACGGATTCCCTGTCCATGGAGTCGATGGTCGAGTATCTCCGCGACCCGGAGCGGATGATACGGACCTTCGACACGTGGAAAAAGGAACGGGCTTCCCATGAAGAGCATCTCCGCAAGGCGCGGGCGGGGATCGGCGAGGCGGAGGCCCGGGCGGCGGACATCCTGGACCGCGCCGGACAGGAAGCCTCGCGCGTGAAGGCGGAGGCCCAGGCGGAGGCCCGGAACGCGCTGACCGATGCCGGGGACAAGGCTCGCGAGTTGCAGGAACGCGCGTCCGCCGACCGTGACGCGGCGGCCACCGCCCTTGCCGCGGCCAGCACCGCCGAACGCGAGGCGCGCGCCAAGCTGGCGGAAGCCGAGAGCCAGGCCGCAGACGCGGTGAAGGCCCGGCAGGCGGCGGAGGCCGAAACCGCGCTCGCCCGCAAACTGGTTTCGGACATGAAGGCGGTGCTGGCCGGCGCATGAGCATCCTGTTCTGCACCCCCTGTTACGGGGGACAGGTGACGATGCCGTTCATGGAGTCCTGTCTGGCCCTCCAGCGGGACCTGACGGAAGCCGGGGTCGGGCACGATTTCCTGTTCGGAGCCAACGAGAGCCTTGTTCAAAGAGCCCGGAACACGCAGGCCACGACGTTCCTGAAAACCGGGTTCCGGAAGATGATGTTCATCGACGCGGACATCGAGTTCGATCCCGAGTCCGTGGCCCGGCTCTGGAATCTGGACGCTGACGTAGCCGTTGGCCTGTACCCGATGAAGAAGGAAGGGTGCCCTTTAGCTGCATGGGTCGGCGGCAGGATGATTGACCTCAAGGACTGCCCGGACCAGCCGTTTCCCGTCGATTACGCGGGCACCGGGTTCATGATGATCGACCGCCGGGTATTCGAGCGTTTCCAGGCCTCGTATCCCGAACGGTGGCATGACGAGGGCATCGTGGGCATGAGCTTCGCGTACTTCAATCCCCGGGTCGAGCGGTTCGGCAAGCGGGAGTCCGGCGCCGACGACCGGGTTTACCTGTCCGAGGATTACAGCTTCTGCCGGGACTGGCGGACCCTCGGCGGCGAGATACTGGCCGATCCCGGCATAAAGCTCACTCACTGGGGCGTGCATGCCTACCGGGCTTGAATGGCTCGTGGATTACGGCCTTCGGGAAGGCGACTTTCCGGACGTGGCCGGCACGTATTCGGGGCTGCTGGTTATAGCCGGCGGCGGGGCCTGCGTCTGGGACGATCTGGAGCGGCTGGGTTGCCGGTGGGACATGCACCGGGGCTGCGTGCGGGTGCCGGACGGAGACCTCATGTGCGTCAACTCCATCGGCATGGACATGCCCGGCGAGGTCGTTCACTGGTACGCCAACGGAGCCAGGGACCTTCGGGCATGGGCCGCCGCGAGACGGCCCGAACACCGGCAGTTGTGGGAGCAGAACCTGTCCCGAAGGCCGATCCACTATCATTCGTGCAACGCGGGCTTCGGAACCTGCTGGCCGGTTCCGGGTCATGGAAGCTCGGGCCTGAATGCCTGTCTCGTGGGCATGGGGCTGGGATACGAGCGCGCCGTCCTGTGTGGAATTCCGGTCGATGACAGCCCGCACTACCACGACCCGCCGTGGAGAGCGTGCAACTTCACCCGCGAGTCGCCGGACAAGTACTGGGAGCGGGCGAAGACGAAGTGCTTCAAGGGCCGGGTCAGGTCGATGAGCGGAAGAACGAGGGAGATGCTTGGTGAACCTTGAAAGCTGGCTGCTGGCCGCCATCCTGTTTTTCCAGTTCGGGACGTTCTTCCTCATGTGGCGGGTGTCGGTACACGGGCGGAAGATGAACCGCGGGCGGGCGATCATCGTCAACGGCAAGGAACAGGAGCGTGACTGAGCCGATCCTGCTGATGACCTGCCCCCGATCCGGGTCCTCGATGACCGCCGGCCTGTTTCATGTCCACGGGGTCTGGGCCGGGACCTGCCGGCCGGGCGACGAATGGAACCCGAAGGGGCATTTCGAAAACCTGCCGGTCAAGAACCTGATCAAGAAGCAATGGCACCGGTCGATCGTCAACAAGGGCGTGCTGGCGAAGCGGCTGCCGGGGTTCCGGGAGGCCGTGGAAACGGCGATCCGCGGCGACGGGTACGACGGGGGGAAATGGCTGTGGAAGGGGTCCGCGCTCTACTGGCCGGCGTTTTTCGAGTTCGACCCCACGTGGATCACCGTCCGCAGAAACCGGGAGTCCACGGTCCGGTCCTGCATCCGCTCGGGAATGCTCGACAGCCGGAGAACGGGCGAGACCATCGACATCCATCACCGGGTCATGGACGAGCTCAATGCCCGGGGCGCGGTCGAGGTCAGGACCGACGAGCTGGTAGCCGGCGAGTATTCATCGCTTGAACGCGCGCTGGATCGCTGCGGCATCGAAATGGACCGGGAGAAGGTGCGGCAATGGATAGACCCGGGGGCATGGCATTATGTGGCTGCTGACGACCCGGGGGCGTCAGAAGGAGGCCCAGCGCCTGCTTGACGCCTGCGCGGAGACCATGACCCAGAAGGCCGTCTGCTACGTTGACGGCGGGTCGTATCCGGGCCTGCGCCTCCCGCCCAACTGGACGCTGGTCGAGAACGAACAGAACATCGGCGTCGGCCCGGCGATGGCCTGGTTTTACGAAAAGCATCCGTATTGCCGGTATTTCGGGTGGCTGGCCGACGATTTTCTTCCGATAACCCCGGACTGGGACCGGAGGATTACCGAGGCGGCGGGCACCGGGCGGATAGCCTACTGCCATGACGGCCGCCGGCCGCCCGGCAGCCTGTCGAATCCGGACTGGATCACCTCGGCCTTCGCCATCGGCGGCGATCTGGTGAGGGCCGCGGGCTGGCTTTCCCCGCCGGGATTGCGGCAGGCGGGCATCGACAGCGCATGGAACCGGATCGGGCGCCGGTACGGGCTGATGACCTATCTGCACGATGTCCGCGTCGATCACCTGCACTGGAAAAACGGCAAGCGCCCGAGAGACGCGACGGACAACGACATCCGCCGGGAAGCGCCGCTCTGGCAGCGGTATCTGCGGGACGAGGAAATACCGGCGATGACCAGGGTGGGGGCGTATCTTGATCGTACTCGTCAGGCAGGGCACGAAGTTCGGGCCTGAATATGTCGCGAAGCTCGCCAACCAGGTACGGGACCGGGTGGTCACGCTCACCGACCAGCCGGACACGCCGGGCGAAACCCGGGCGCTGAAGCACGGCTGGCCGGGCTGGTGGGCGAAGCTCGAGTTGTTCTCTCCGGAACACGACGGCCTCAAGCCTTTTACGTTTCTGGATCTCGATACGTTCGTGTTCGGCGAAATCCCGGACTACGAAGACCGGTTTTTGATGATCCGGGACTTCAACTTCCCGAACAAGCGCGCGTCGGGGGTCATGCGCGTTTCACGTGAAACCCGGGTCTGGGAACACTTTCTTTCCCGCCCGCGGCAGCACATGGACGTCCATGCCGGCGATCAGGACTATCTCGGGCCGTTCGCCGACGGGTTTCTGCCGATGGACGGCATCCGTTCGTATAAGAAGCACTGCCGCGACGGGCCGAAGGGAACGATCATGTGCTTTCACGGCCGGCCCAAGCCCCATGAATGCACGGGTTGGGCGAAGGAGTACTGGGATGCCGCGTGACGAGGCCATTCAGGTTCTGAAGGCCCTCGAAAGGCGGGTCCGGGAAACCCGGCTCTACCGCTACCGGCCGTTCGGCCACCCCGACACGCTCTGCCCCGACGGGGGGCTCTGGAAAAAGAACGCATGGGGCGGGTGGTCGAACAAGCCGTGGCAACTGGATTTCCACAACGCGGGGGCGAAGTACCAGGAACGGGGGCTGATCAGCGCCAACCGGGTTGGCAAGACCGAATGCGCGGCGGCCGAGACCGCGGTTCACCTGACCGGCGAATACCCGGACTGGTGGGAGGGACGGAGGTTCGGCGAACCCGTGCTGGCGTGGTGCGGGTCGGTCACGAACGAAGCATCGCGGGACATCGTTCAGAAGGCCCTTATGGGCGGCATGGGCGAAGACCTCGGCACCGGGTACGTGCCCAGGAGAAGGATACTCGGCAAGCCCCGGACCCGGCAGGCCGGCATCGGCGACGTGATGGACACGGCCAAGGTCCGGCACGTTTCCGGGGGCGTGTCACAGGTCATGTTCAAGACCTACGACCAGGGCTGGCGAAAATGGCAGGGCACGGCCCCGCACCTGGTCTGGCTGGACGAGGAACCGGACGACCTGATGATGAACGAGCGCCGGATATTTACCGAGGCGCTGACCCGGATTCTTTCCTCGCACGGGGTGTTGCTGGCCACTTTCACCCCGCTTCTGGGGGCGACGACTCTCGTGGATCACTTCATGGAAGGCGGGCCGGGGATATTTCTCGAAACCGCGACATGGGACGACGCGCCGCACCTAGACCGGGCGGAACGCGAGCGGCTGATGCAGTCCTATCCCGAGCACGAGCGCGAAACCCGCGCCCGCGGCGTGCCGATGATGGGCGAGGGCCGGGTATTCACCACCCCCGAGGAGGAAATCCGGGTCGCGTGGTTCGAGCCGCCGGATCATTTCGCCCGGATCAAGGGCATCGATTTCGGGATCGACCACCCGGCCGCGGTCGTGGATATCGCGTGGGACCGGGACCGGGACATCCTGTACGTCACCCGCTGCTGGCGCGAGCGGGACTGCGAGGTGTCGGAACACGCGGCGGCCATCAACGAGGTCGAGCCCTGGGTTCCGGTGAGCTGGCCGCATGACGGCACGTCGCGGGAGAAGTCCAACGGCGTGAGGCTGAAGGACCAGTACGCCCCGTACCAGGTCCGGCTGCTGGGCAAGTCCGCGAGATACCGGAACGACACCGGGGGCGGCCAGCCGGTGGAGCCGATCATCCTCGAAATACAGGAACGCGCGCGGGACGGGCGGCTGAAGGTGTTCGCCGGATGCACGGAGTTTTTCGACGAATGGCGGAACTACCACCGCAAGGACGGAAAATTGACAAAAACCCGTGACGACGTTCTGAAAGCCTGTTTCTACGCGGTGATGATGAAACGCTACGCCGTTCCGAGAATGCGGCGTTCGCGCCCGCAGCCGGCGGCCGGCGCGGTGAGCGTGCGGCTATGAGCGAGGCCCTCCGCAAGAACCACCCGGAACTGATCCAGGCGTTCGAAAAGGTCGGGTTGCGGAAGGTTCACATGGAGAATTCCCGGCACGGCGAACTGACGCTGTGGGACGGGTACGTGAAAACCCCGCACGTCGATTTGCAACGGTTCGACGTGAAGGAAGGCGACTACCGGTCGGGCTGCTACGCGACGTTCTGGGTTTACACGAAGGGCGACCGGGATTCGCCGAACGCCATGTGCGGGTTCGCGCTGTTCGACCAGTTCCACAATGCCGGGTTCCCGATTGCCGAGCGGCAGGCCATGAGGGTCCGTTCCCTGGTGCTCAGGGCGAAGGAAGAATTCGAAACCGCCGAGAAAATCCGGCAGGAGGAACGTCATGGCGTCTCGGGATGACGTTCGCGAGATCGAGGCGGAGGCGAAGGTCCGGAGAAAACGGAGGTTCGATGCCCGCGACTGGGACACGATAGCCGAGTATGTGTGCGACGAATATCACCGCCGCAAGACTGGCCGGGGCGATCTTGAAAAGCACTGGGACGACATCGACCGCCAGTTGGCGATGGAGCCGAAAAACACGATCAAGAAAGACCCGCGCACGGGGAAGAACATTGCCGGGCGGGAATGGATGTCCGAGATGGAGCTACCCCTTCAGGCCCAGACGCTGGAGGTCCTGACCGCCGACTCCCGGAGGATGCTGTTTCCCGATTCCGGGCCCTGGTATCGGCCCCATGCCCAGACGACCGACGAATATCTCCAGCGTGTCGAATTCGCGTCCCTGATTACCGGCGATCAGCTCGAAGTCCCGTCGAAGATCAACCAGGACAACGCCGACAAGCTGGTGGAGGGGTTCGGCAACCATCTTCGCCGGCAATACGATTTCTTCGGCAATTACGACCACATCAACGCCGAGGCCTTCAAGTACGGAACGGGAATAGGGCGGGCGCGGCTGGTTTCGAAGACCGTGCAGATGCGCACCGCGCGGGGGGTGATGAGCGAAACCGCGCGCATCCCCATGCTGCTTCCCCAGTCGATCCGCTGCACGTACCTGGACGACCGCGCCCAGCATGTGATGAACGAAGGGCTGGTTCTGGGGCCGGGGATCATCAAGTGCGGTTCGGCCGGGTACGAGGATATCGTTCTGGCCGCGGTCCGCGGCAGCGACGATCCGGACTCGATGGAAGGCGGGTGGATGCCGCGGGGGATCAAGGGCCTCCAGCCGGACGACAAGGGCAACGTCACGCTCCTAGAGTACGAAGGCGACCTGGTGGTGCCGAGAAAGACCACAACCAGCCTCGTCATCCGGGGCGCGATCGTGACCGTCTGCCTCGGGACGGAAGGCAGGAAGGGGGTCATCCGCTTCCGGTTCCGGAAAACGCCGTACCCGAGCTACGTGGTTCACCCGTATCACGTCGAGGATCTGGCGTCGGCCTACGCCACGTCGCCGCTGATGAAGGGCCGGCCCATCCAGATCGCGGCCACCGAAGCCCTCAACCGGCTGATGGACTCGGCGATGCTCAAGGTCGCGCCGCCCGTTGGCTACGAGCGCGACGACGCGGTATTCGCCGCCGACGGCGGGCCGGCGATCAAGCCCTTCGCCCAGTGGGCGACCACCGACGAGGTGAAGGTCTACGACAAGATCGGCGGCGATCTGGCGCCCATGCTTCAGGTGTATCTCGGGCTTTTGCAGCAGTACGCGAACATGACCGGCGTCAACGCGCCGAGACTCGGAGCGCAGACGGTTTCCCATACCACGGCCTTCGCCAAGGAAGCGGAGATCAACCGGGGGGTGGTCAGGACCGTCGATTACGTCCGGGCGACCGGCCACGGCCCGGTCACGCAATGGCTGTACATGGAATACGACATGGGCCGCCGGTCGATGACCGGGGAGCAGAGCTTTTACGTGGACGCCTATGGCGGGTTCGTGACGGCCGGGAAAACTCACCTGCCCGAGAAATGCGCGTTCGAATGGTTCGGTTCCGGCGGCCCGGCCGAGGAAGAGCAGAAGCGCCAGCGCCGCCTGCAATCCCTGCAACTGGCCTTCCAGGTAGACCAGTTGAACATTCAGGCGGGGGGCAGGCCGGTGCTGATCGGCTCGCCGCTGCCGGTTGAAGCGATCCTGAGACAAGGCGGATGGGAGGACATCGATGCCATCACCGGAGGCGAAGGCTCTGCTGGAGCAACTGCGGAGCCATCCGGCGTGGCGGAGTCTGGTGACGACGCTGGTGCCGGAGCCACGATTGCCGCGCTACAGGAAATCGCAGGCGGACAGGGTTGAGGAAGCCCGCGCCACATGGATTTACTCGTCCGGTCTCTATGACCAGCACGAGAAATGGGTAGCGGCCCTTCTGGGGACCGTGAAAGAGACGCCGCCCGGACCGGACGGCTAGCCAAGGAGAAGCAGATGAGTGACGAAAAGACCGTGGTCGAGCAGGACGACAAGGCCGTTTCAGAGGAGACGGCGAAACCTGAAGACGCACAGGACGACGATCTGGATTCGCTGTTGAAAGAGTTCGAATCCGGATCGGAAACCAGGTCCGAAACCAAGGACGGCGATCAGGAGGACGCCCTTGCGACCAAGGTCCAGTCCCTTGAGGCGCGTCTTGCCCAGCAGGACTTTCAGGCTGTTGTGTCAAACGTCAGGGGAGACCTCGACGTTGATCCCGACTTCGTGGAAGGCTGGCTCGAGGCCAGGGCGCGAAAAAGCACATCCCTTGCGACCGCTTACGCCAACCGCCGGAACGACCCGCAGAAGTGGGCGAAGGTCGAGGCGAAGCTGAACAAGGAACTGGTGGGCATGTTCCCCAGGGTGGACAAGGAAGCTACGGAAGTCCACGACACGATCACGTCTTCGGTTCGGAGTGCATCAACCAGGACCGCCGAATCCGATGACGACACCCCGGCAGATATCGGCACATGGCCTCAGCACAAGTTCGAGGCGTGGGTGAAGGAGCAGGGGCGTAAGCACGGATAAGCGGTCGAAGGCATAGGAGGTAAAAATGCCTTTGACGATTACGGCCACGGACGTTGAACTTCAGAAACCCGTCAACGTGGCCATGTCGCAGACGTTCCTTCGCCGCGCGAAGCAGCTTCTGCCGTATTTCGTGGGTTCCATGCCCGGTCGCCTTAACAGGCAGGAAGGCACGGCCACGATCAAGTGGCGTCGAATCGAACAGGAGACGCCGACCACCTCCGCGTTGACCGAACTGACCGGCACTGCCGCGTACATGCAGGGCCGCAACGCCGACGTGCCGTCGTTCACCGACGTTACGGCGACGGTCGCCAAGTATGGCCAGTTCTACATCGTCAACGAGGAAGTCGACCTGTACAACCCGGCGGGGACCGGCACCGAACTGGTGGCCGTTCTCGGCGAGTCGGCGGGCCGTTCCCTCAACCAGCTCCAGCGCAACACGCTGGAGGACTCGGCAACGCAGCGTTACGCTTCGAATGTCGCGTCCGACGGGCTGGTGGGGGCGTCGTTGGCGGCGGGCGATCTCCAGCGCGTGACAAACGAGCTGTGGAACAACTCGGCCCGCACCTTCGGGGCGATGGCGACCGGTTCCCAGAACATCGGGACCGTGCCGATCCTGCCGACCTACTGGGCCATCTGCCATCCGCATGTCGCGCACGACGTGGCGGGGATCTCGGGTTTCCAGTCGGTCGAGAAGTATGCAGGGCAGGTTCGCACCGCGCCCGGCGAGTTCGGGTATTACGCCCGCGCCGGCCGCGGCGTGCGCTTCCTCGCTTCCGAGGATGCTTCGGTGGACGCGGGGTCCGGCGCTTCCGGCGCCGGGTCCGCGGACCTTCGCGGCACGTCGGATAACGCGAACCTGTATACGGTCTGCGTGTTCGGCATGGATGCGTTCGGCTCGGTCGGGCTGGGCCAGTCCATGACGGACGGGATCTTCGAAGCCGGTGACGACACCGGGGACTGGGAGATCATCATCCACGGGAAGGGTTCCGGCGGCACGTCCGATCCGTTCAACGAGATCGGCACCATCGCGTGGAAAACCTTCCATGCGTCGGCGGTTCTCAACGCGAACTGGTCGCGGGCCATCCGCGTCGGGGCGACCGACCTGACCAACTGAGCATGAGGGGCGGGGGAAACCCCGCCCCTTTTTTCCGGAGGCACCATGCAACTGAACAAGATCGAAGACCCGCGCGACCCGCTCTACCGGCTGTCCCGGAAGGAGTGCGAGTACGTCGCGCGCTGGCAGGGCATCGATGAAATCAAGCCCGGCATGCCGAAGCCGGTGATGATCGCGATCCTCAAGAACCACAAGGTCTTCGACATCCGGCAAATCGCGCTTCCCCGGCTCGGCTCCCAGCGTCCGGCCGTCACCCCGCCCTATCCGGAGTGGCTGGCGATGATTACCGGCAAGCCGCCGGAGCGGAACGACCCCGACCGCACGATCGAGGTGACGGAAGAACAGCTTCTCGCCGCGCAATTCAAGGTCGACCAGGCGAGGCCCCGGCCCCCGAGCCTGCTGGACATGAAGCGCGGGGAACTGATGAAGATGGCGGCGGGCAAGGGCATCAGGATCAGCATCCGCGACAGCAAGGACGACCTCGTGAGGAAACTGGCGCATGGCAAAGACGCTTCTTAACGCCGTCAACGAGGTGCTCAAGCGTGTCGATGTCATCGACACCGCCGGCGAGCTCACGACCCTGACGGACTCGCCCCGGCAGCTGCATATCGACAAGGCCGTGCAGGCCATCGGCGAAGGCGTTGACCAGCTGTATTCCATTGCCGGCGAACCCAGGCCCAACGGCATGGGCGAAGACACGATCACGCTTGTGACCTCGACGACCGCATACGCGCTCGCGGCCGACCTCGTGACCCTGATGTTCCCCTTCCGGGACGAGACGAACGGCCAGTACATCTTCGAATATCCGGGCGGGTATTTCCAGATGGAAACCGACCTCGCGATCACCACCTACACCGGCCTTCCGTATCTCGCGGCCATCCGCCCGACCGACGGGAAGCTGGTTATCGAGGCCTCGCCCGCGGCCGCCGACAACGGCAAGGTCTACCAGTACAACTACCGGAAGGACCTGACTTTGGACGAGGCGGCGGACACCGTGCCGTTCTCCGACGAGGTTTTCCGGGCGATGGTCCCGGTCTGGGCGGAAATCTGGCGGCGGCTGTCGCGGAGGGATGTCGATACGGAAATGATGGACCTCAGCTTCGCGCGCGCCGCGCGCGGCTTCCGGCAGCTGCCCGCGAGGGGCTCGTGGTTTCCGAAATAAAGCAGGAGGAGAACTCCTACGTACTCAGGTTCGGCGGCGGCATTCATTCACGGCCGCCGGAGGACGAGATCGACATCCGCGAATGCGCGACTGGCCGGAACTTCACGCTCGACGTTCGTGACCACGACTTCCATCCGCGCCCGCCGTTCGACAACGTGGGGACCACGCCCAACGCCGGGGCAATCCGGGGCATGGGGCAGTTGGTCAAGCAGAACGGCGACACCTCGTTTCTCGTCCAGTCGGCGGGCAACATTTACGAGTGGGATGGGATAGGCACGTTCACGCTCGCGGGCACCTGCGATGCCTCGGCCATGCTCAGGGGCTGGCGCTGGCATAACTTCACGCTGGACGACGTGCTCGTTCTCACCGACCTGAACGGCGTCAACCCGGTTCTCACCTGGAACGGCAAGACCTTGCAGGAGATGCCGCACAACCTGCCCGGAGATTTCTTCGCCCGCTACTGCTTCGTGCGCGACGAACGGGCATGGTACGCGAACGTCCGGAACTTCGTGGCCGTTCCGCACATGATCGTGGGCTCGAAACGCAGCGACTACAAGACGATCTCGATTTCCGACCGGCCCAGCACGTCGCTATCGGACGAAGACCCGTTCTTTTTTCTGACCCCCGACCTGAGAGCCGTAAACGGGCTGGTGGGGGCCCTGGGAACGGTCGTGGTTTCCTCGCTCGGCCCCGACGGGAACCTGTACAACATCAGCGGACAGTCGGCGCAGGACTACACGATAGACGACTTCTATGCCGGGTCCGGCGCCCTGGGTGTCGAGGGGCTGGCGTATGTCGGCAACGACATTCTCTATGGCCGCCAGGGGCGGATAGAAAGCCTGGTTTCGACCGACCGCTTCGGGGACGTGGAGTCTGACGATCTTTCGCTGGCGATCGGCGATACCGTCGCCGGGTTCAAACGCTGGCGGATCGTCTACAACTCGCGGCTGGACCGGGTGTATTGCGAAGCCGTGGGCGAAAGCCAGACCTGGGTTTTGCACAAGGGCATGGTCGGGGGTCCGCTGTCGCCGTGGTCGAAATGGACGACCGCGCACGCGCTGGCCTTCAACCCGGTCTGCATGATGAACCTTCTGGACCCGGTGACGGGCCTCGAATACGTGTGGATGGGCGACACCTCGGGGAACCTCTACCGTCTTGAGGGAACCGGGCTTTCCGGGGACGCGGGCAGTGAAAACGTGGTTGCCGAGCGCGTCTCCGGCCTCATGTCCGCGCCCCTCGATTCCGAGGCCTATGAAATCGAGGGATGGGTCAAGTACCGGAAGGCCGATTACGCATCGACGCTGACGCTGACCTTCGAATTCGCGGGCCAGACGCTGTTCGACCAGGAATTGACGATCACGCTGCCCGCGGGCACGGGAGGGGTTTACTTTGGCGGAGGTTCTTCACAAGCCTACTTCGGAGGAAGTTTCTATTTCGGACTCCCCTTCGGCGGGCGCGTCACCCGAAAACGGTTCCCGGTCCCCGGACAGGGAAACGAATTCCAGATCCGGACCAGGGTCGAAGGCACGGCGGATTTCCGGATCAACGAAATCGGCGTCCGCTTCAAGGCGGCTTAACCGCGTTCTTTCCCGGTTTTCGCATTCCCGTCCGATAGAGGACGCGGACATCAAGTACGCCGGGGCGGCGTACAAGATGGGGAAGCTGGGGACGTTCGGCAAATATTTCGAACCCGGCCTGTCGCCAGACGAATTCAAGACCGCTTTCACCGACCATGTTTTCGCGCACTATAACGCGGTCTGGACGCTGTTCGGGGACACGCCCAGGGGCCGCCACGCGGTGGGCATGGTCATGGGCTGGGTGCACTTCGAAACGGTATTGATCGTGCTGGAGATCGTCTGGTTCCCGTGGGCCAGCCCGCGGAACGTGTTCGAAGCGTTTGCGAACTGGACGAATGCCAACCGTGACGAGATCACGATACTGGATTTCACCATGCAGGGAGACCGCCCGTTTTTCGGCAAGATGGTTGACCTCGGGCTAATGCGTCAGGTAGGGCGGGTTCACGACATCTACGAGGATGGGGCGGCGATGCTTCACCAATCAAGGCGTCCTGAGAAAGCGAGGGTGTACTGATGGCGGGATCAGCTATCGCGTCGGCGGTATTGCCTGCTGTAGCATCGGCAGGAACAAGTTTTGCGTTGAGCAAGGCTTTTGGCGGCGGCGGTTCTGCATCTCAACAGGTCGGGGCGAACCGTACCACCGGGACGATCTTCGGCAACAACCTGTCGCTCCTGGAGAGTCCGGGGAGAGGCTTGCAGATCAGGCGTGAGAACGCCACCGACCGCACGCTCGGCGCCATCGAGAACAAGGGACGGCTGACCGCCAACCGGATCGGCAATCTCCGCCGCACGGTTCCCGTGGGCATGAGCAAGTTCCGCCAAACGAGGCTGCTGGCCAACGAGCGTGCGCGGGAGCGTTCGGTCGGAAACCTGCGGGACAACCTCGCCCGGAGGCGGGTGCTGGGTTCGTCTTTCGGCAACGATGCCCTGACCCGCGCGGATCTCGCCTTTGCCGAGGAAGCGCAGAAGATCGAGGCGGAATCGTTCCTTCAGGAGCTCGACCTGAACCTTTCGCTGATCAAGGACGAAAACGACGTTTTCAACGCCACGATGGCCGCGCTGCTGGAGCAGGGGAATTTCGAAACCGGGGCCGCGATCACCTTCGCCACCGGGGCCTCGGCCGCGCAGTCCCGGATATCCGATGCGCTGGGGAACATCGCGGTAGCCAACGCGCAGGGCCGCGGGAAACTGTTCGGCGGCATCGCCGACGCCGTGGGCAGCGGCGTAAGCAAAATCCTGGGCGGCGTTTAATCCGGGCTTTCGCTTCAGGCCGCAAGCGATGTGTTCTTTGACACAAAGGGGATTTTCTGATGGCCGATGGACTGTCCGGTATCACGATGGGGTCGGCGTTCGACACCATGCGCGGGTTGGAGAAAGACCGGGACAAGAAGGCCCTGAACGCCCGGAAGCTGGGCCAGCAGGACCGGTTGCTCGACCTGAAAAACCGGGAACTCGACCAGCAGTCGGACAAGTTCCTCCGGGAACAGCGGGAAGCCGTATTCAAGAACTACGACGGGGTTCTCAAGGACGCGATCAAGTCCGTCCGGGACACCAGGGTCACGACCGAAGCCGGGAAGAAGGCCGTTGCCGAACACCGGAAGGTGCTGGAAATGATGTCCGCCCAGATCGCGCGCGTGGACCGCGCCGCGGCTCCCATGATGTCCGCCCGCCTGTCGGCATTCGACAGCGCGGTTGCGAACCTGCGGACGGAACAGGAACAGGCGGACATTGAGGCCAGCGCAGCGGGCAAGAAAACAGCCGCGCAGGAATCGGAAAAGCCGCCGCAGGTGCAGAATTTCATAAACCCGTCCACCGGGGAGCGGACCTTTGTCGATCTTCGCGCTGACGGGGCGAAGGACGATCTGGCCCGCCTGAAGGCCGGCGGCTTTGTCGAGTTCGGCCTGAACGTGCAGCCGACCGACACCAGCCAGGTCAACCTGACGGGCGAGACGAAGAAATCGATCCAGGATGTCCGGGGAAACCTGCGGGCGACCGCCGCTTCTCTCGAGGAGCTTTCCGCCACCGCCGCCGCCTTCAGGAAAACCCCGCAGGCGGGAGGTATTCTCGGGACGATCATCGAAAAGGGCGGCGGCGTCATCGAGCAAATGCCGCTGCTGAAGGGGATTACCAAGGGCGTCACGGGGGCCAGCCCGGCGGAGGTCGCGAAGGTCCGGACACAGGCCCGCGTTACCACCTCCCAGATGCTCTCCACGATCACGCAGGAGACATCCCGGTTCACGGACGAGGAACGCCGCCGCGCCGAACAGGCGTTGCAGACCCTTGAAGTCACGGCCTCCCCGGAGCAGATCGAGGCCGCGCTGACCACGGCCATGGACATCATGCACCGGACGGAAACCCGTGAACTCGACCGCCTTCGCATCGCGGGCAAGGTCGATCTTTCGACCGATGACGGGATCAGGGAAATGGGCCAGATCCTCATAAAGAACGGGTACACCGAGGAAAGCGCGATTGCCGCGGTTGTGCGCTTGATGGACAGGATGGGCCTCTGATGGCGACCGATGATTTTGCCGATGCCGTCCGCCAGCGCCGCGAGACTCTCGATATCGGCAGCGGGCAGCAAATCGAGCGCCCGACGGATTTCGCAGCCGGTGTCAGGGCGCGACGGCAGAGGGCCGCCGACCTTCGCGCATCGTCGGTTGTTCAGCAGGGTATCGACCCCGGCGAACTAGGCCCCTCCGGGTTTCCGGATTTCGGCGCGCGTTTCGATATCGGCCTGTCCGACACGTTCGATGAAAAGCGCATGAAGTTCATGGAGCGGTTCCCGGACGGAGACTTCATCATGGTTTCCCCGCCCTCCGGCGGACGCGAAATTCTCTACCGCAAGAACGGCAACGAGCCGTTTGCGAAGTTCGATGCGCCCATGCTGGAAAAATTCGAGCCGATGGGGGACATCGCGGATATTGCCGGCGATCTTCCGTCTGCGGTTGCCGAAGCGTTCCTCGTGCGCGGCGGACGGCTGGTAAAGCAGTTGTCCCGTGTTTTTCTGGGAGAAGTAGCCGGGCGGACGGGAAAGGAAGTTGTCGAGGAGCTTCGCGGCTACCAGAAAGAAACCATCAAGCAGATGGCGGGCCGGATCGCTCAGGAATCCCTTGTCGGCACGGCGGGGGCCGCGCTGACCATGGCAATCTCGGGGCCGCTTAATTTTCTTCGGGGATCATCGAATATCCAGGTCGTGCCGGGCTCGCGTCCCGCGCAGATGGCTGCCGAAACGCTTGGCCTGCCGCCCATTCTGCCGTCGCAGGTTTCGCAAAGCCCGCTCATCCAGAAACTCGGCCAGCAGGCGGCGGCCACGACCGGGACCATCAAGGCGTATGTCCAGAACCAGCAGCGGCAGATGGTCAACACCCTTCGCGGGCTGAGGGACGCCGACCGGGCTTCGCTGTTGCGCGGGGACCTGCAGAAGCTCCATGAGGACGCCCGCCGCCAGGTCATAGAAGGCGCCCGGCTTTCGGACAAGACGCTACGCGATGGCGGGAAGGCGGTCCAGCAGGGCATTCAGGAATACGACGATCTCGCCTCGACCGTAGTTCGCAAGTCCTATGACGATGCGCGGAAAATCGAAACCCCGGAATTCGATCACTCCCCCGCGCTCGCGGTGGCGAATGAAATTGAGCAACGCGCGGCAGCCCTCGGGGAGAACCTATCTCCGGAAGTAACCGATGCCGTCAAGCGTTTGAAGTCGTTTGACCCAGACGAACCACCGATAGAGCTGGAAAGTGGGGCGATAATTGACGCCACGGAACGTCTCCGCTCGATCCGTTCGGCATTGTGGGAAGCCAAAACGCCGAATCCCGGAGAAATCGTTCGTGCGGAACATGAGGTGGCCGGGAAAATCTATGCGGCTGTCACGCATGTTTTACAGAATCCGAAGAATTCAGCACCGGGGTTTGCCGAAGCATGGGCAAAGGCGAACGCACTGGCGGCCCGTCGTTTTAAAACCATGGAGCAGTTGCTTGTCATCCGCGCCCAGCGCGACGAAACCCCGACCATGCTTGCGTCCCGCCTCGCACAACCCCTGCAGCAGGATAATATCCTGGTGCTGAAAGAGGTTTTGCCCGAAGCGCGGTTCAATGAATTCCGGGATGCGGTTAAGGCCGATTTCATCGACGCCCGCAACGTGGACGGGCTGACCAAGCGTCTGGACAGTTTTGACAAGCCGACGCTCGACACCCTCCTGTCCCCGGCCGAACAAGCAAATCTCAGAAATGTCGGGCGGCAAATCGACCGGCTCAATCGGATCGGCATCAAGGAACTGGCGGAGCGTCAGGTTCGGACGGCCGCGGTCATGGACGATCTCATCAACGGCAACAGTACAGCCGCGATTTCCCGTCTCCGGGAAGCGGCGTCCCCGGCCCAGAGGCAGACGATCCGTGCCGCGCTCATGGAAAGGGTATCCCGGAACGCCACGGTCATAGACGAGGGCGTGCCGGTCGTCGACGCGAAGGCGCTGCGGGCAGAGATAGGGAAACTACGCGATACCGGGGCGATCCGGTTTCTCGGCCTTAGCGACGTTCAGACGCTCAGGAACCTGGACAGGTATGCGGAGTTCGTGGCCGTCAAGCCGGATGCGGGCGGGGCCATGCAGACGGCCTCCACTGCGGCGGGCGCGCTGCAACTGCGGATGAGCGCGATAACCACCTATCTCCATAACCTCACCTTGGGTCGGCTGCTTGTGAGCAAGCCGTTCCAGCGCATGGTAACGGGTTCGGGCAAGAAGCCCCTTCCGTACAACAGCCTCCGGGTGATGGGCGCGATCCTAGCGGACGCCGCCAACGACGCCGAACAGCAGTAAGAGCCCGGCGATCACGGCGGCCGGGGCCGCCAGCTGAAAAGCGATATCGAAAACCCAGAGGGCGAGCAGTCCAAGAACTGCCGAGATGTCCTTGATCGTCTCCATCCTGCATATATAGGAACTCCTGCTCATGGGCACAAACCCGTATAGCGAACAAACGGCCTCGGGCTACAACTCGAATCCGCCGGCTGACGACGGCACGGAAGTCGCATCGAACCGGGTTGACTGGGCGACGATCAAGAGCAAGCTCGCGGACCCGCTCAAGACCCTGATCGACGCCGTTGACGACGCGGTAAACGCGGCCTTCGCCAGCCTGGTCGACAACGACCAGTTCCACGTCCGCAACGATTATTCGGCGGCCGTGGACGGGTCTACCGACGACTCGACGGAGATTCAGGCGGCCATCGACGCCTGTATCGCGGCCGGGGGCGGAACGGTCATATTCCCGCCGGGCGTCATGGCGGTTTCGACCGAGCTGACGGTCAACAGCGCGGTCGAGATCAAGCTGCAGGGCGCGCACCAGCGGGGCTCGACGCTGAAAGCCACGTCCTCCATCGCGTCGATCCTGAACGTACAGGCTTCATGTGTGGGGCTGATCGTCGAGGATCTGGATTTCGACTCCGATACGCAGACCGCCTATGGGGTGGAGATCGACAGCGGGGCAACGGATATTACGCTCCGGGGGTGCAAGTTCCGGGGGTCTGCTGCAAATTCGTTCCTGCTGCAATGCCCGGGCGATTTCGTAACCCTTTGGGATTGCGACTTCGTGGCATCCAACGCGACACTGGCGGCTGTTCGTCTGGATGGGGCCTCGAATGCTTTCCGCTGGTACGGCGGGACGGTTTCGGGGACGGGGCGCGGCCTTCGCACAATCGGCACTTTGAACGACAGCGAGGGCATCCGCCTGATCGGTGTTCACTTCACGAACACCGGCGCGTGGAACCTGTCCATCGACGAGGTGTTCGACTTCGTGGCCGAGGGCTGCACGTTCGACCAGGCTTCTACACAGGCCTGCCTGCATGGGCTCAATGCCGACCGCGTGACCTATATCGGGTGCTATTTCGGCGCGCCTGCCGGGAATACCACGTCGGTTCTGGCCGATATCGGGGCGACCACGGGCAGCGACTTCGCCTTCATCGGCTGCCGGTTCAAACTCGGGGTTACGGCCATCAAGGCAACCGCCACGGCAACCGCCGGACAGTATCTCGACGGGCTTACCGTCATCGGCTGCTGGTTCCAGGACCAGGACGACGTCACCATCGCGCTCGACAGCGTGGACAACTGCATCCTTTCGGGAAACATCGACAAGGGGACGCCGACGAACGGCTCGTTTACGACTGCCTCGACCAACGGCAGCTCCAACGGCGTCTACAGTATCGGCAACAACCACTGGCACACGGCGAACCCCGGCGGGTTCGATACGTCCGCCACCTATCATTTCTCCGGCGGCAATACCGGGCACGTCAAGCTGCGCGGCTATTACGAGTCGGCGGAAACCTCGCTCAACAACGACGCGCAGATCACGTTCGCGCACGGGCTGGGGCTGGTTCCCAAGCGGGTCGAGGTCATTATCCGGGCCAACACCGCCACCGCGCAGGGCTGGGCGGACAACGAGGAAAGCCTGTTTCCGCTGCACTGGCACGGCGCGGCGATCGATGACGGGGTGGATGTCACCTACGACGGGACCAACGTCTATATCACGCAGGGCGCGGCTATCCAGCTTCTGGACCATACGTCGTTCAACGACGAAACAATCACGCAGACGGAGTACGACTGGGTGGTGCGGGCCTATCTGTAAACCGCATGTTCAAGCATAGTGGCAGGTAGCCGCGCAACAGGAGTCCTGCCATGCCCGACCCGCAAAGCCAGATAGACACCCGCGCCCTCGAAGTGGCGGCGGAAGCGAAGGCGATCGCGACCGAAACCCGCGACGGGGTCTTTCGCGAGCTGGAGAAATTCGAGCGCACGGTCAGCCGGCAGCACGAGAAGTTCACCGAGAAACAGGACCAGATGAAAGACGATCTGCGGAAGGTCATCAGCGAGACGGCGGCGGGGCTCCACAACAAGGTCGA
>Ga0102950_1000047_pt1 | contig 30942 bp, 34 predicted proteins | sample SalPon2A_B_D2_MG_FD_78505 | JGI IMG/M metagenome (GOLD analysis project Ga0102950, IMG submission 78505) | Soil microbial communities from South San Francisco under conditions of wetland restoration - Salt Pond MetaG R2A_B_D2_MG | ecosystem: Environmental > Terrestrial > Soil > Wetlands | place...
TAAAGACCTTTACTTTAATTGACAATTAAAATCATTTGATAATTAAGCCTTAAATAATATTTCAATATAATGACTTACAATTTGCTAAGTAATTCAAAACTAAAAAGATTATTTTAATACCTATTTCATTCAATTGAGACTATATTTAGTAAGTATTATATTGGCACACTAATTTGAATTATTTATAGGTAATAAATTTGAAAATTCTAGTTTGCAACGATGATGGAATCGATTCTCAAGGAATTTATTGTCTTGTTGAATCTTTAAAAGAAATAGGGACCGTAACAGTTGTGGCACCTTTAAAAGAACAAAGCGCTGTGGGACATGCAATTACAATGCAGATTCCATTAAGAGTAACTAAATCTTTTAAGGATGGAAAATTCTTTGGTTATGCAGTAAACGGAACTCCGGCTGATTGTATTAAGATTGGAATAAGAAATATAATGAAAGAACCGCCTGATCTTGTTGTCTCCGGTATTAACCATGGCTCAAATACCGCAATTAATATAATTTATTCAGGCACTGTATCCGCAGCAAGAGAAGCTGCTATTATGGATATTCCTTCAATGGCCGTATCAGTAACAAATCATGAAGTTACTGATTTTAGGTTTGCTTCAAAAGTAACTAAACTTTTAGCTAAAGAATTAGCCGGTAAAGATATTCCAAAAGGAACCTTATTAAATATAAATGTTCCGGATGTACCGGAAGAAGAAATTGCCGGTATAATTCTTACCAAGCAGGGAAAATCAAAATGGGACGATATTTATGAACAAAGGATCGATCCTTACGGGAAAGATTATTTCTGGCTTACCGGAAATTTAATGGAAGTCGATACTGAAATTGAAACCGATCAAGTTGCAATTAGAAAAAATTATGTTTCTATTTCTCCAATTCACTTTGATCTAACAGATTATGAAACATTTGATAAAATGAAAAAATGGAACTTGGAGCATTTATTAAATGGCAAAAAAAATTAATATTTTCCAAATTGATGCTTTCAGCGATAAACCATTTGGCGGAAATCCAGCTGGCGTTACTTTTGGTGATGGATTAACCAAGGAGGAAATGCAATTTATAGCAAGAGAAATGAATTTGGCTGAAACGGCATTCCTTTCTAAATCAGATAAAGCTGATTATAATTTGAGGTGGTTTACTCCAAAAATGGAGGTTGAGTTATGCGGCCATGCAACCATAGCATCATTACATTTTTTAAGTGAAAATAATCTTATTAAAAATAATTCCGAAGTAAAATTTGATACACTTTCCGGCGTACTAAAATGTCGTGCGGAAAATAATGAATACCGCATGCAAATTCCAATTTATAAGGTTAATGAATATACCGGAAACCGGGATGAAATTTTAAAAGCATTGACAATAGACAAATGCGATGTTTTCGATTCAATTCCTTTTTTAATTCTTGAGAATGACTATCTATATATTTACATCAAAAAATTATCCGCGTTAAAAAAACTAAAACCTAATTTTAAAGATTTGCTCAAACTGTCTACTGAAAATAAGTTTGGAGGAGTTGTAGTTTTTACCAAAGAAACTTTTGAAGAAGACAATTTTGCACATTTAAGATTTTTCGCTCCATATTATGGAATTGATGAGGATCCGGTTACAGGTTCCGCAAATGGGCCTTTAATGTTAGTATTAAATTATTTAGGCTTCGTAAAATTTGATAAGGAAGATGTAAAACTTAATTTTGAACAAGGTGATATTATTGGAAGAAGAGGAAGAATCGGAGTCAATTATTCGCCTGTTAAAAAAGACCTTTACATTTCCGGGAAAGCTGTTACCGTAATTAGGGGAGATTTGATTTTTTAATGTTTAATTTCGAAAAAATTAGTTTAAATCTTTCATTCCCTCCGTTTTATTTCTTTTTATTTTTAATTCTATTAATAGGTTATACTATTTATGTATACAGATACACTATTCCTAACATTAATCCTTCAAAGAAAATATTACTAGTTTCATTAAGATCACTTGCTTTACTGTTAATCCTGTTTGTTTTCTTCGAACCAATTGTAACTCTTGCAAAGAAAAAGATATTGGAACCGGTTAATTTAATTTTTTTAGATAATTCAAGATCTATTCAAATTAAAGACGGAACAGATCGTGAAAAAACAGTTATAAATTTTGTAAAAGGATTAGAACAGAATAATCTTTCAAATAATTCTGAACTTCTTACGTTTGGTAATAAAATTCAAAAGCTTAGTTACGACAGCTTAAAAGACTTAAACTTCTCGGAAGGAAGTACGAATTTTGCTAAAATATTTACAGGCATTGCAAATACCGATAGAAATATTTCTTCGATTACTATTGTCAGCGATGGAGTAATAACCGAAGGAAGCAACCCGCTGCATACAGCAGAAAAATTGAATATCCCAATTTTCACTGTAGGTGTCGGCGACTCAACATCACGAAATGATGTTGAAGTTAAGAATGTTCTATACAATCAAATGATTTACGCCCAAACGTCAACTGCAATTGTTGCTTCAATTGCAAATAATGGCTTTGCAAATAAAAATATTACAGTTACATTGTATGAAAATGATGCGGTAGTTGAGCAAAAAAATGTTACACTAAACGAGGTAGGAATTCAAAACGTTAATTTTACCTACACACCTAAGTCCGGAGGAGAAAAAAAACTAGCTGTTGTTGCATCGAATTCAACCGGGGAATTTACTTTTGCAAATAATAAAAAGGTATTTTATGTAAATGTTTTAAGCAATAAAGTAAAAGTTTTGGTTGTTGCGGGAAGCCCTTCCTCCGATTTGTCTTTCATTAAAAATACATTGAAGTCCGATAAAAATTTTGAAGTTAATTCTATCACTCAGTTTGCCGAAGATAAATTCATTGAAAAAAATAATAAGCAAGAATTAATAGACAGCGCAAATGTTTTTTTCTTAGTAGGCTTTCCCTCAAAAGAAACTTCTCCGCAATTATTGCAGAGTATTCTAAACAAAATTTCCAATAAGGATATACCGTTTTTCATTACATTATCAAGCGGTGTTGATTTTAATAAATTAAAACAGATTCAAAATGAACTTCCTTTTGCAATCGGTAATATAAGTAATGACTATATTGAAGTTCAGCCCGATATTCATCCAGATCAAATGGATAATACATTGTTACGAAATAATTCAGTAAATCCAATCGATGCCTGGAACAATCTGCCGCCAATCTATCAGCCAAATGTTAATATAACTCCGAAACCTGAAGATCAAGTAGTTTCCAAAGTAAAGATTAATAACATTCCGATGAACAGACCTTTGATTTTGACAAGTGTACTCGGAAATAAAAAATCCATTGCAGTTCTTGCAAAAAATATCTGGAGGTGGAAGTTAGAAACTGCACCAAAAAATCTTGATTTATTTGACAGGTTTATAATCAGCAGTGTTAAATGGCTTAATTCAAATGAAGCGCACAAAAGAGTGACTATTAAAACATCCAAAAAGTTGTATTCTTTAGGAGAACAAATAGAATTTAACGGGCAAGTATACGATCAGGCTTTTAATCCGGTTTCAGATGCTGATGTAAAAATTAAAATTAATTACGGAAAAGAGAATTATGATGTAAATCTTAATTCGGTGGGTAACGGATTATATGAAGGGACATTTCAAACAAATCAAGCTGGCAATTATTCTTTTACCGGCGAAGCATTATTAAATAATAATAAGCTAGGCACGGATAAAGGTAAATTTAATGTAGGAGAGGTCGATATTGAAATGCTTAACCCGAGAATGAATTATGAATTTCTAAATATACTTTCCAATCAGACAAACGGGAAATTCTTTTATAACTCAAATTATATTCAACTCTATCCAATTTTAAAAGCGCTTAATAAAAAGACGTCAAAATATAAAATTGAAGTCAGCGATATAAACTTATGGTCTAATGAATGGTTATTAATTATTGCAATACTACTCTTCGGATTAGAATGGTTTTTCAGAAAAAGGTTCGGGATGCTTTAATTTATAAAATTTAAAAAGGGAATTTTTATTAACTTTTCATTAAGTTAAAACTAAAATTAAAGGGGATTTAATTGAATTATTTAACTGAAGTATTCGATTTCTTTTTACCGCGTTTTTGTTTTTCATGCAAAAGGAAATTATTATCTACCGAAGAAGTAGTTTGCCCTGAATGTCTGTCCAAAATTAAATTAGCTGATTCCGAAAGATTAACTCAAGAGTTTAATCGAAAATTTTTAAACAAGAAAATTATTTCGGGTTTTGTTTCACTTTATGTTTTCGAAAAAGATAAAGAACTGCAGCATATTATCCATTCATTAAAATATAATCAAAGATTTTTAGTCGGGAAATTTTTAGGTAAAAAGCTCGGCGACTCAATAAAATCAATACTAAATGAATGGTCAATAGATATAATTGTTCCTGTCCCGCTTCATCATCTAAAAAAAGCCGAACGAGGTTACAATCAATCTTTTTATATTGCTAAGGGAATTAGTGAAACTGCAAAATTACCAATCAATAATAGGATCATTAAAAGGAAAAAGTTTACACAATCCCAAACAACTATGAATTTGATAGAAAGACAGGACAATATCAACGGTGCTTTTAAAATTAAGAATGGGGAAAAATTATCGGGCAAAAATGTTTTATTGATTGACGATGTAATAACAACCGGTGCTACAACAAGTGAATGCGGAAAAGTTTTATTAGACAGGGGTGTGAATAAAATTTATGCAGCTTCGGTTGCAATTGCTGATTAAATTGTCTAAAGTTTAATTTTAGATATTGATATATGTTGAAATTAAGATTGAAATATATTTATCTCTGAGTTATATTTAGATCAAGAATGTATGAGGTAATTAATTATGAGCGGTAATGTAAACAAAGATTCAATTGAAAATATAAAGAAACTGAGTATAGCAGAACGAATTCTAATCGTCGAAGATATTTGGGATAGCATAATGCTGTCACAAGAAGATTTATCAATCTCAGATGAACAAAAGAAAGAACTTGACTTACGTTTGGAATCCTACAAAAAAAACCCGGACGAGGGAAAATCATGGAAAGAGGTTAAAGATAATATACAATCTCAGATATGAATTATAAATTGATAATTAGGTCTGAGGCCGAATCAGAACTATTAGATGCAGTGAAATGGTATGAAGAAAAAGTTAAAGGATTAGGATCAAATTTATTATTAAATGTAGAAGCTGCAATTGAATCAATTCTTAGAACCCCTGAAGCATATACACCAACTTACAAAAATACGAGAAGGGCGTTGATTAGAAAATTCCCGTATGGAATTCATTATATATTTGACAGCAATAGAATAGTAGTATTAGCTATATTCCATGAAAGTAGGAATCCTAAAGAACTACGGAAACGTTTACCTTAATTTTACAAAAGCTTACCATATTAAAATATTTATTCGCAAAGTTCTTTCATTTTTGGGAATCAATGAAAAATTGCAATTCAATATTCAATAAATGTTTATGGTAATTTATCTTTCCACCCCAACTTGATGTTCCAAAATAGAACTTCAAGTTGTTAAATTCTTTTGATGACATAAGTTTTATAAAATTCTAATAATAAAAAATATCAGCTTGCTCTACATTCTTTCCGGAGCATTTACCCCTAAGATGGTTAATCCGTTCTTCAAAACAATTTTTGTTGCTAATGCAAGAGCAACCCTAGCTTCCGCCAGATTTCTTTCACTTCCCAAAATTCTGCAGAAAGTATAAAACTTATGAAACAAAGCTGCCAGTTCTTCCAGGTAGCCGCAAATACGATGTGTTTCAAATGCTTCTGCACTTAGTAGTATTTCATCTTTAAATTGATGCAGCTTCTTTAAAAGTTGAATCTCTTCATTTGTCGTTAGAAGATTCAAATTTTCAGTTGTGGCTTTCAAATCTTCCTTTTCAATCATTTTAAGAATTGAACAAATCCTTGCATGAGCATACTGCAAATAAAAAACCGGGTTTTCATCAGATTGTTTTTTTGCAAGTGAAAGATCAAAGTTCATATGCGTGGTTATATTACGCATGTTAAAGAAATAGCGGACAACATCTGAACCTACTTCTTCCTCAAGTTGATCCAAAGTGATATAATTGGCTTTTCTAGTAGACATTTTTACTACTTCACCGCCGTCCATAATTGTTACGAACTGGTGAATGAGAACCTTAACTTTTTCTGAGTCATATCCTAATGCACGCAAGCCGGCAAGAACATCCGGATAAGTTGCATTATGATCTGAGCCGAAAATATCTATCATCAAATCATAACCGCGCTTAAATTTTGTTACATGATATGCAATATCCGGCAGTCTATATGTAGGTTCACCAGTAGACTTAACAATTACTTTATCCTGTTCATTGCCTAATTCAACCAGCTTGAGCCACGTAGCACCTTCCTTTTCATAAGAAAGATCTTTTTCTTTAAATGTATTTAGCGTCTCCTTTATTTTTCCTTCTTCATAAAGTGAATTTTCGTTGAAGAAAATTTTATGGACAATTTTTAATCTTTCTAATGATTGCTTAATATCTTTAAATATTTCGTTTTCTGCCTTCTCTTTAAACTTCCCTTCTGCCGGTTCCTTAATTAATTTATCACCAAATTCATCATAAAGGCTTTTTGCTATTTCCTTTATGTATTCGCCTTGATAATAGTCTTGAGGAAATTCAATTTTTTCACCAAGAAATTCAAGGTATCTTAATCTAACCGAATCTCCTAGAACTCTCATTTGTCTGCCGGCATTGTTAAAATAATATTCCCGGTCAACAGAGTAACCAACCCATTCTAAAAGGTTCGCAATTGTATCACCGAATACTGCATTTCTTCCGTGGCCTACAGTTAAAGGTCCTGTAGGATTTGCCGAAACAAATTCAACATTAGCTTTTTTTCCTTTAAATTTATCTGAGCGTCCATAATTATTCTCAGACAACAAAATATCTTTTGCAATTTGAGAGAAAAAAGAATTTGTGAAAAAAAAGTTTAAAAAGCCTGCACCGGCAATTTCTGTTTTTTCTACAATGGCCGGATCCAATTTTAGAGATTTAAGAATTTCCTCCGCAATTTCTCTTGGTTTTCTTTTAAGCTGTCTGGCCAAAAGCATAGCTGCATTGGATGAAAGATCACCGTGAGATTCTATCTTCGGGATATCGAAGGTTATATTAATATCTTTTAAGTAACTTAATTTGTTTGCTGCTTCATTAAAAACTGCATATAAATATTCTTTCAAAATACTATCCTGATTTAAAATTAATTAACCCAAACCTTTTATTAATTAAGCTTTTTTCCTATTGAACTTTTTTGGGTCTTCCCCGTTTCTTTTTAGGAACTGCCGCCTTTTCAACCACTGTATCTTCGACATTAATAACCTGAGCATCACCCCACAATTTTTCCAAATTATAAAAAGTTCTGGCATCTTTTTTAAATACATGAACAATTACATCCACATAATCCAAAAGGACCCAAGATAATGCTTTATATCCTTCTTTGTGCCAGCTTTTAATTCCCTCATCACGTAAGCTTTTATCTATTTCATCTGCAATTGCTTTAACTTGAGTGTCTGAATCTGCAGTGCAAATAATAAAATAATCAGACATAGTAGTAAGTTTCCGTAAATCGAGAACTTTAACATCATAACCTTTTTTATTAAAGATTAGTGAAGTTATTTTTTCTGTTAATTGTGTTGAATTCAATATATACCTTTTTTTATTGATATGGTTTTAAACTATTAAAATCTTTACCTATAATAAACGAAACATCCAAAAAATAATTGTTATTTTTCTGCTGGATAACATTTTTTCTGCTTACTCCAAGGGTATCTGCTACTTTAAATGCATTCATCATATTACCTGTTCTGTCAATCACTATAGATTTTTCTACATCAAAAGAAATATAATTTCCAATCTGTACAACATCAAAATGATGCTGTCGTAAATAATCAGTGAATTGGTCTGCAACGCCTGCAACACCGCAGCCGTTCAAAACTTCTACCTGTATTAAAGATGATCTTGCATTTTTTTGATTTTGAATATCTAATTTTCTTTTTTCATCGATTTTTGAAAAGATAGAAAAAGACATGTAGAAGATAATAACCGCTAGTAAAACAATAATGATGTTTAGTGAAATGTCAGCAGTGGATTGGTTGATGTTTAAGTTATCGGGAAGCTTTTTAGAATGCAGCTTTTCCTTCACTTAATCACGCTCTTAATACTTTTAAAAAACTTTGAAAAACAATCATCCTTCAAAAATTTATCTTCCCCAGAAAGGATCAGAACTTCCAAATCCTCCATACAATCCACCTAAACCACCGTAAGAGTATGGCGAATAGTAATTGTAAGGAAGTCTGCTATATTGAAAGGAAATTGAAAAGTCTTTCCAAGGCCTGTAATTTACAGCAGCACGGCTTAAATATATGCCGTTAATACTTTTTTGAAACTCGCTTCCCATAGTGCTGTAAGGGCTCTGAACAATGCTGGCTTCAAGTTGAACGTTAAGATTTTTACTAAAATCATACGACATATTATTAGTATAAATTCCTAAAGCTAAACCTTGATTGCCGAAAGTGGAATAAGATAAACTATATGATTGATTCATATGAAAATTAGGTGAACTTAAAAATCCGAATAATGAACTCGAAGGTTTGGCTAAAATTCCGTCTTTAATATCTGTTGTTGGAAAACCGGAATCTTTAAACTGAGCAAATCCCGAGATACTGAAAGCCAAAACAAAAACAACCAATAATTTTTTCATCTTAATACCCAATAAATTCTATGGAATATTAACTAAATCAAAAAACAAAATCAATGAAATAACACTAAAAGGAACAAATTATGTTATTTATGTTACAAAATTTTTGATACTTTGTTCTTCTTGTCTACCAGTACAACCTTTGGTTTATGCTTACGAGCTTCCTCTTCGGTCATTTGGGAATAAGTAATAATTATAACCTCATCCCCGACTGTTCCAAGCCTTGCAGCCGGGCCATTTAGACAAATCATCCCGCTTCCCGAAGGACCTTCAAGAGTATAGGTCTCAAGTCTGCTGCCGGTACTTAAATTTACCACCTGAACTTTTTCTTGTGGAAGAATATCCGCAGCTTCAAGTAAATCTTTATCAATAGTTATGCTGCCTTCGTAATAAAGTTCTGCCATTGTTACGGTAGCACGGTGTATTTTTGAACGAAACATTTCCCTATTCATCACAACTCAATTCATTTTTAACTTTTAAATATAGTCAGATTTGCTTCACAGTTTCAACATTGTTTACTATGCATTAACGGAAGTTTTATGAATTGTTATACAAAATATCTATAAATTTATTTTGAAAACTGATTAAAATTTAAGTTTTTGATTTATTAACTTGACAAATAATAAAAGTGTTTTATATTTGTAATTCAAATTATGAAGAAAATTAACGGGACATATTATTTTACAAATAACTCTTTCAGCCAAAATTATTGGTGGTGGTGGTATAGTGTGCGAAATAATATGACCCAGTAATTTTGAGATAAATAATTTTTAATTAAAACCCTTCTCAGACAACTGGGAAGGGTTTTTTGTTTTTAAAGTAAAAAAATGAAAAAAGAAAAATTTAAAAATTTAGCAAAAGAGTATAATTTAATTCCTGTTTACAAAATAATAACCGCAGATTTATTGACTCCTGTTTTAGCTTATTTGAAAATAAGAGAAAAGGGAAAACAAAATTTTCTTTTGGAATCCGTTGAGGGAACGACTAATCTGGCACGTTATTCATTTATCGGGAAAAATCCGGAAAAGATAATTTCAAATAAAGGTAAAGAAATATTTATAGGACGGAATGGAACTAAAGAAACAGTTGAGCAAACTATTTTTGAACACATCCGGGAAGAAATAAATAAATATAAACAGCCGAAGATTGAAGAACTTCCGGATTTTACCGGCGGAATAGTTGGATTTTTAGGTTATGAAAATATCTCTTTAGTTGAAAATGTAATTCAATTTGAATCAGAATTATTTGAAAATCCGGATTCAATTTTTGGAATTTATCATACAATACTCGCCTTCGACCATTATAAACATCAAATAATTTTAATAACAAATGTTAAAATTGAAAAAAACACTAACCTCGACCTTGCTTATCAAAACGCACAAAAAATATTAGCTGATTTAAAATCAGAGCTTAAAAAAACAATTAATTACGAATCAGATTTTTCACTTGACGGCGAAGTTGTAGAAAATTTTAATCCTGATGAATTTTATAATCAAGTAGAAGCCGGTAAAAATCATATTGTTGAAGGAGATATATTCCAGATAGTTATATCAAAAAGATTTTCCTCAAATTTCAATGGCGATTTATTAAATGTTTACCGCGCACTAAGAATTATTAATCCATCCCCTTACATGTATTATTTAGAATTTGAAAATGATTTCACAATTATAGGAACTTCCCCCGAAGATTTATTAAAAGTTAAAAATCGTAAAACCCAGCTTTTGCCGATCGCAGGCACAAGAGGAAGAGGTAAAGATTCGGCTGAGGACAAGGCGCTTGAGGAAAATTTGTTAAATGATCCAAAAGAATTAGCTGAGCATACAATGCTTGTTGATCTCGGTAGAAATGATCTCGGCAGAGTCTGTGAATATGGAACTGTGGAAGTTACTGAGAAAATGAAGATACAGAAATATTCACATGTAATGCATATAGTTTCAAAAGTTGAAGGTAAGCTTGCCGAAGATAAAGATTCCATAGATGCATTGATGTCATGCTTCCCGGCTGGCACTGTAACCGGCGCACCGAAAATTCGAGCAATTCAATTGATTGATAAATATGAGAAACATGAACGCAATGTTTATGCAGGTGCTGTCGGGTATTTTGATTTCAGCGGAAATCTGGATTTGTGTATTGCTATCAGAACTCTTTTTGCAAAAGGTAAAACTATTTTCTGGCAGGCAGGCGCAGGCATCGTTGCCGACAGCAAGCCTGAACTTGAAGCAAAAGAAATTAAAAATAAATCGGCAGCATTAGTTAGAGCATTAAAATATGCAGAGGTGTTAGATGAAAATTCTGGTAATTGATAACTATGATTCATTTACATATAACCTTGTTCAATTATTGGGAAGCTTTAATTGTGAATTAATTGTTAGAAGAAATGACTGCATTTCATCTGATGAAATCGATGAAATGAAACCTGACAAAATATTAATTTCACCAGGTCCAGGAAAGCCTGAGGATTCGAAAGCCTCACTCACAGCTTTTGAAAATTTCGGAAGTAAGATTCCTATCTTAGGCGTTTGTTTAGGTCATCAGGCAATGAGCATTGCTTACGGAGGCAAAGTAATAAAAGCACCGGTTTTAATGCACGGTAAAACTTCTCAAATAAAACATGACGGCAAAACAATCTTTAAAAATATTAATCAAAGATTTAATGCTACAAGATATCATTCACTTATGGTTGAGAGAGAATCGCTTCCCGAAGAATTAGAAATTTCTGCAGAGACAGATGACGGAAGTATAATGGGAATCAGACATAAAAAATTTCCGGTTGAAGGAATTCAATTTCACCCGGAGTCAATATTAACATTAGAAGGTAAAAACATAATAAAAAATTGGTTGGCATCATGATAAAAGAATATTTACAAAAGGTAATCGATAACGAGGATCTTTCCTTTCAAGAATCCTTTGATTCAATGAGCGAGATAATGAGCGGTAATGTAAACAACTCTCATCTTGCCGGATTTTTAATTGCATTAAAAAAGAAAGGTGAAACGCCGCCCGAAGTTGCCGGCTTTGCAAAAGCAATGCAGGAAAAAGGTATAAGAATTAATTGCGATGATGAAAATGTTATCGACGTCTGCGGAACAGGCGGTGATAATTCAGGCAGCTTTAATATTTCTACCGCAACTGCATTTGTTGTAGCTGGGGTCGGGATAAAAGTAGCTAAGCATGGCAACCGATCTATTTCCAGTAAGAGCGGCAGCGCTGATGTACTGCAATCTTTGGGTATAAATATTAATTTGACCAAGGAACAATCTGAAGAGGCCTTAAATAATATCGGTATTGCCTTCTTATTTGCACCTTTGTATCACCCTGCTATGAAATACGCCGCAACAGTTAGAAAAGAATTAGGAATGAAAACTGTTTTTAATATGCTTGGGCCTTTAACAAATCCGGCAGGAGTAAAGAAACAAATAATTGGGACTTTTAATTTAAAGGCTGCTAAAACAATGGCTGAAGCCGCAAAATATCTTGATCTTCAAAAAGTATGTTTCCTTTGCAGTATTGATAAATACGATGAAATTTATTTAGGTGACGTTACAGAAGTACATGAATATAATTATGGAAAAGAAATCAAAACTTACAATATTTCTAACGAGACTTTCGGTTATCCGAGGATTTCTCACAATGATATAAAAGGTGATTCTCCCGAACTAAATGCACAAATAATTTTAGATATATTTAAGAATAAAAATACGAACGGAGCTTTTCATACAGTAGCGGCTAATGCAGCTCTCGCTCTTTATGCAGCTGATTATTCCAATGATCTGGCCGAATGTCAAAAAGCAGCAGAGAAATCTATGTTAAACGGTGCAGCATTGGCTAAGCTTAATGAATTAACATTATTCAGTCAGAAGTATGCTGCTTGATTATTGCTTTAATTTAATTTGAGATAAAAGTTTGAATATACTCGACGAAATACTTGAAGTAAAAAAAGAAGAAGTTAAAATGTTAAGGAATAAATATTCTTTAAATTCTTTTAAGGATATGGAATTTTACGATGTAAAATCTTTAAGCTTTTATAATAAAGTAAAGCCGAATGATAATATTTCAATAATAGCGGAAATAAAAAAAGCCAGCCCGTCAAAAGGAATTATCAGAACTGATTTTAACCACTTAAATATTGCTGAAATTTATTTTCAAGAATCCGTTGATGCAATTTCAATTCTTACGGATAAAAATTTCTTTCAAGGCAATATTTCTTTTCTCCAAGATATTGCAAAAATTAAGCAAGCTCCTCTTCTGCGTAAAGACTTTATTATTGATGAGTTTCAAATTTTTGAAGCAAAAGCTTACGGTGCCGATTTGGTATTATTAATTTGCGAAGCTCTGGCAAAATCTCAAATAGAAGATTTAACGTCAGCCGCAAATGAAACAGGATTAGAAGTTTTACTTGAGCTTCATTCTGAAGAACAATTAAGCAAGATAGATTTTCAACAAAATAAAATTATCGGTGTTAATAACCGCAATCTTGAAAATTTCTCAGTTAATCTTTCAACAACAGAAAATATAGCAAAGCATTTACGGGAAGATGTAATCCTTGTATCAGAAAGCGGAATAAGTAAGAAGAAAGATATAGATTTCATTCGCTCGGCAGGAGCAAATGCAGTTTTAGTCGGTGAACATTTAATGAAGGCTGAAGATATAAAATCAAAACTTAAAGAGCTTAAACTATGGTGTTCAAATGAAAGTTAAGATTTGCGGAATAACCAACCTGGATGATGCTTTGTTATGCCAAACATTAGGCGCAGATGCGTTAGGGTTCGTTTTTTACCAAGGAAGTAAAAGATATGTTTCACCAGAAAATGCTTCAAAAATAATTGAAAATCTTTCACCGTTTATAATAAAAGTCGGCGTATTCGTAAATGAATCTTCCGAAAGGATAAACAGCATTGCATCAAGGATAAAATTGAATGCAGTACAATTGCACGGAGACGAAACTCCAAAGTCTGCATCTGAAATTAATTTTCCGGCAATAAAAAGTTTTAGAATTTCACATCATTTTGATTTTTCAATCCTTGATGGATATAAAAATGCATATTATTTACTTGATTCATTTTCAAAAGCTCAATTTGGCGGCACAGGGAACAAATTCGACTGGGATTTAATTCCCGAAAATTTAAAAAATAAAATTATACTTGCAGGCGGAGTATCGGCAGAAAATATTGAGGAGATATTTAGTACAATCAAACCTGCTGCAATTGATTTATCTTCGTCATTGGAATCCGAACCGGGCAAAAAGGACAAAGAAAAAGTAACTGAGTTTTTTAGGAAGTTTAATTATCTATGTATTATGTCATAATCCGAAGAAGGAAGGATTAAATTGCTAAATTGCTTTACTGTTATATTGTTAAATCCCAATTGCAAAACAATAAAACAATTTAACAATATATCAATTTTAGCTTTAGTTCTACATTTACAAACTAGGATTAAATAACTTCAAAATAATAAGTTTATATCATTGTAGGAATTTTATGTTAATAATAATGGAACTGGATTCACCCAGAAAAGATATTGATAATGTAAAAAATAAAATTATTGAAAAGACCTGCATACCTCATGAAATTCCCGGGGCAAGTAAACTCGGAATAGGAATTACAGGTCCCACCAATCTTCTTAACGAAGAAGACTTTTTGACAATGGATTCGGTTGATGAAGTAATAAGAGTTACTAAGCCTTACAAGCTCGTAAGCAGGGAAATGAAAAATGAAGACACTATTATAAAAATGAACGATGTAAATATCGGAGGAGATGAATTAACATTGATAGCAGGCCCATGTTCTGTTGAAAGCAGACAGCAATTGTTTGATATCGCCGGGGAGTTGAAGGAAATGGGAATAAGATTTTTACGTGCTGGTGCTTACAAACCAAGGTCGAGTCCTTATTCTTTCCAGGGTTTGAAAGAAAAAGGATTGGAGTATTTATCAGATGTTAAAAAAGAATTAGGGATGATTGTAGTAACTGAAGCAAAAGATACTAAATCGCTTCCTTTGATTTCCGAAGTTGCAGATATCATTCAAATCGGGGCAAGAAATATGCAGAATTTTTCTTTGCTGGAAGAAGCGGGTCAATTAAAAAATACAGTACTCCTAAAACGCGGAATGGCTGCCACAATTGAAGATCTACTTATGAGCGCCGAATATATTTTATCTCAGGGTAATTTTAATGTTATATTATGCGAAAGAGGTATTCGCACCTTCGAAACAATGACCAGAAATACTTTAGATTTAAACGCTGTTCCAATGATAAAAAAACATTCTCACCTTCCGATTATTGTTGACCCTTCACATGGAATTGGAATCTGGGATAAAGTTCCACCGATGGCAATGGCGGCTATTGCCTGCGGAGCAGACGGAATAATGATTGAAGTCCATAACCATCCTGAAAAAGCTTTGTCAGATGGTTTCCAATCTTTAACGCCAAAAAATTTAAAAAAACTTTTAGAAAAGATCGTGCAGTTGGCACCAATTGTCGATAGAAAGATAAATAATTATGCTGCAGTCAATTGATTATAACTTCCCCGATGTTCAAGGGCGATTTGGTAAGTATGGAGGTAAGTATGTTCCGGAAACATTAATTACCCCTCTTAAAGAATTAGAAGAAGTATACCATGAATTAAATCAAAGCAGGGAATTTCAAAATGAATTAGATAAGTTGAACAGAGAATACAGCGGACGCCCAACACCTCTTACATTTGCTGATGGATTAACCAAACATTATAATGGAGCAAAAATTTATTTAAAGCGCGAAGATTTATGCCACACCGGGGCGCATAAAATAAATAACGCTTTGGGACAAATACTTCTTGCAAAAAAATTAGGTAAGAAAAGAATAATTGCCGAGACAGGCGCCGGACAGCATGGAGTTGCAGTAGCAACGGTCTGCGCAAAGTTCGGAATGAAATGTTTTGTTTATATGGGTGAAGTAGATATAGAAAGACAAAGTCTAAATGTTTTTAGAATGAAACTTCTCGGCGCTGAAGTTATTCCGGTTACATCAGGCAGCAGAACATTAAAAGACGCAACCAATGAAGCGATACGTGATTGGGTGACAAATGTAAAGGACACTCATTATATAATTGGTTCTGTTGTCGGTCCGCATCCTTATCCAATGATGGTCAGAAATTTCCAGTCAGTTATCGGGAATGAAGCAAAAGAACAAATCCAAAAAGCAGAAAATAAACTTCCCGATTATATTGTTGCTTGTGTAGGCGGAGGCAGTAATGCAATCGGTATTTTTTATCCTTTCATAAATTCAAAAGTCAAATTGATTGGTGTGGAAGCCGCAGGATATGGCATTAACACTGATAAACATTGTGCAACCTTAACGCTTGGGCGTGAAGGAATTTTTCAAGGAATGAAAACTTATCTTCTTCAAAGTGAAGACGGGCAGGTTTCTGAAGTTCATTCAATTTCTGCCGGATTAGATTATCCCGGAGTCGGTCCTGAACACAGCTTTTTTAAAGATGAAATTATTGCAGATTACTATTCGGTTACAGATGATGAAGCAATTAAAGCTACAGAACTACTTTCACGTGAGGAAGGAATTATTCCGGCATTGGAATCTGCTCATGCTATAGCTTACTTAGAATATCTAATGCCTAAAACAAAAAGTAATGAAATTGTTATCGTTAATGTAAGCGGACGGGGAGATAAAGATTTAAATACTATCAAAGATAAATTAGGATATTAAATGTCATTTATTGAAGAATATATCTCAAAAAAAAATAGCTCAAATGAAAAAGTACTTTCGATATTTCTTACATCCGGATTTCCATGTAAAAATAATTTTACTGAACTTGCAGCTAAAATACTCGAAGCCGGGGCAGATATGCTTGAGATCGGATTCCCTTTCAGTGACCCGTTAGCTGATGGACCGATTATTCAGCATTCATCTAAAATTGCATTGGATAATGGTGTTAATCTTAAAACAACTTTTGATTTTATAAAGACTATACGAAGACAAACCAAAAAACCTTTAATTATGATGGGTTATGCAAATCCTGTTTTATCATACGGAATCAAGAAATTTGCTGATGATGCGCAGGCCGCCGGAGTTAATGGAGTAATAATTCCTGATATTCCCATAGAAGAATATGATAATTTTTTTGATGATAATTTTAATGGTCTCGATAAAATTCTCCTAATAACTCCTACCACGCCCGATGACAGAATAAAACTCATCGATGAAAAAAGCAGAGGATTTGTTTATTGTGTTTCTGTAAGCGGGACAACTGGATTTTATCATAAGGATAAATCAGGCAGTATTGATTTCATAAAAAAAACTTGTTCACTTGTTAAAAGAAATAAAACACTTGTAGGATTCGGAATTTCAAATGAAAATGACGCAAAAGTCTTCGCTCCATATTGTGATGGTGTAATTGTCGGAAGTGCAGTTATTAAATCTCTAATGAAAGATGACGAGGATTATCGACATACATTAAATCTTGTGTCAGGTATAAAGAAAAGCTTGATTTAATTTATCAATATGCTGAATTACAAAAAGATATGATTTTTCTAAAACTTTATTTAATTTAGGAACAAGCGGAAATATTTTAATAATCAAAACTTTATTATGAAAAGAATAAAATTACTTTCCTGGAACGTTAACGGTTTAAGAGCCGCATATAAAAAAGGGTTTTTAGATTGGGTCTCAAAAGAAAATCCAGATATTCTTTGTATACAGGAAACCAAAGCACATGAAGAACAGCTTTCGGATGATCTAAAAAATGTAAATGGTTATCATTCATATTTTTGCTCAGGAGAACGTAAGGGTTACAGCGGTGTTGCTCTTTACACAAAAATAAAACCCCTCGATATAAAAAAAGGATTCGGTAAAAAGAAATTCGATAACGAAGGAAGAATTTTAATTGCCGAGTTTCCGGATTTTACCTTGTTCAATATTTATTTTCCGAATGGGAAAGCCAGTCAGGAAAGACTTCGATTCAAAATGGATTTTTATGATGCCTTTTTCGACTATTCCAAAAAATTAAAAAAAGCCGGCAAAAAAATAATTATCTGCGGCGATGTAAATACCGCACATAAAGAAATTGATATCGCCCGTCCGAAAGAAAATTCTACAGTATCAGGCTTTCTTCCTGAAGAAAGAGCCTGGATAGATAAATTTCTAGAGGCTGGCTATTTAGACACTTTTCGTCTTTTTAATTCCGACCCGAATAACTACACCTGGTGGGATATGGTAACACGAGCCAGGGAAAGAAACGTCGGCTGGCGTATAGACTATTTCTTTGCTTCTGATAATATAAAAGATAAAATTAAAAATGCATTTATATTAAGCGATGTTATGGGCTCCGACCACTGCCCCATAGGTATTGAATTAGCTGATGGGAGATAATTATTCTTTTTTCTTTTTATTAACCTCGTTCCAAATTTTAAACTTGCGCACACGTGCTTCAATATTTGCCTGTTTATTCCAATTCTCTTTACTTTGAAGACCCATGCGGCCTGCACACTGCCTTATTGCCTGGACAGACCTGTTTAGAGCATTACCTATATCTTCCGCCGTATCAACTGCATAATGTTTTCGTACATAATCAAATTCCTGTTCTGTCCATAACCTTCGGTGAGATTTTCTCAGCATTCCCTTTCTGTTTGCATATAATACAACTGCATCACTGCTTAAACCTAAATCGACTGCAATATCCTTAAATCTTTTTTTCTTATAATTCTTTTCCACGTATTCGTGTTCTTCCTTTGTCCATTCATGATCATGGCGGGGTCTGCGAACTTTTAAATACTTTGCATACGAATGGACTGCATGTGGTGAGCGGTTAAGATGTTTGCATATTTCATCAAACGGAACTGTTTTATCCGGGTAATTTTTTAAAAGATAATCTTTCTCATCTTCGAGCCATTTTTTACCCCTCTCGGTAGAGACGCCGAGAACTTTCGCCCTGTGTGAAACAGCATGACTAGATCGTTTTAACGTACGAGCAATTGAACTGGGTTTACGGTCGGAATAATGACGTTTAATATAATTTTCTTCCCATACATTCCAGTGACGAAATGCTTGACGCGTAATCCCCAAGTTCATAGATTTAGAGATTACCGCTTTAACCGAACGTCCCAGATGCTTTGCGGTTTCTTCCGCTCCTTTCGATGGATAATACTTTTTAAGATATTGAATTTCTTTTTTTGTCCAATTATTTCTGCTCATAATTGTTTCAGTTTATTATTTTATTTTCACAATCATTTCAATTTCAACCGGTGCGTTCAGCGGCAGTTCACTAACACCGACGGCACTTCTAACATGTTTTCCATTTTCGCCAAAAATTTTGCCAATTAACTCGGAAGCGCCGTTTGCAACCTTCGGCTGATCAGTAAAATTTTCTGCACTATTCACAAATGCAGTTAGCTTTACTATTCTTTCTATGTTATCTAGATTTCCAATAACACCTTTTATTGCTCCCAAACAATTTAAAGCGCAAATCTCAGAAGCAGTTCTACCTTCCTCAATTGAAATAAAAGCTCCTAATTTCCCTGTATATTTCAGTTCTCCTTTAATCATTGGCAATTGACCTGCAGTATATACTAAATTATCTACCTTTAATGCCGGAACATATGCGGCTAAAGGTTTTGGTGCTTCCGGTAGCTTAAATCCTAATTCTTTTATTTTTTCTTCTATCATATAAACTCCTTTTTTATAAAGTAAAGATTTTATTATTTTTCATTTAATAATGATTAAAAATTGATTTACAATTTAAAGGATTCTAATTATGACCGAAAGTAAATTTAAAGAATTTGTAGAAATAGTAAAAAGATTAAGAAAAGAATGTCCCTGGGATAAAGAACAGACAAATGATTCTATAAAAGCTGCAACAATTGAAGAAACTTACGAATTAGTGGAAGCAATAGACAAAAAAGATTTTGTAGAGATGAAAAGTGAATTGGGCGATTTGTTTTTCCATGTAATTTTTCATGCTGTAATTGCCGAAGAAGAAAATAAATTCAATTTAGATGACGTTATAGATTCAATAAGAGAAAAACTAATAAGACGACATCCTCACGTTTTTGGCGAAGTTAACGTAAATGATTCTGAGGACGTTAAGCGAAATTGGGAGGCGATTAAACTTACAGAAGGAAGAGACTCGGTTTTAGATGGAGTTCCTGAAAAGCTTCCATCAATTCACAGGGCATTCCGCCTTCAGGAAAAGGCTGCAAAGGTTGGTTTCGACTGGGATAACAAAGCGGATGTATGGAAAAAAGTAATAGAAGAAATTGAAGAGATGCATAAATCGGAAAAAGAAGAATCAGTTCAGGAACTTGAGAGTGAGATCGGAGATGTATTTTTTGCTATGACGAATTATGCCAGGTTTTTAGGAATAAATCCCGAATATGCATTAAGAAAAACCAATGAAAAGTTTATTAATAGGTTTATGTACGTTGAGAAAAAAGTAAAAGAAACAGGTAAAAAAATTAATGAATCTAATTTAACCGAAATGGATAAGTATTGGAACGAGAGTAAATCTATCTATAAAAGTTAAAAAAATCGGACTAATTATTTTTTTGAATTATCCGATCCATTAAATTTCTCATATGCTTCTATAATATCTTTTACGAGTTTATGCCTAACTACATCGGACTTATCAAAATAAACAAAACCGACACCCTCAATATCTTTTAAAATATCTTTCGCCTGAACCAGTCCGCTTTGTGTTTTTGAGGGCAGATCAATTTGAGTAATATCCCCGGTAATAATTGCTTTTGAATTTACACCTAATCTTGTCAAAAACATTTTCATCTGCATATCCGTAGCATTTTGAGCTTCATCCAGAATTACAAAAGCATTATTTAAAGTTCTTCCGCGCATATAAGCTAGAGGCACAATTTCAATAGCTTTTTTCTCAATATAATTTTTTAACTTATCCGAAGGCATCATATCGTCTAATGCATCATATAAAGGACGTAAATACGGATCAATTTTTTCGCGAAAATCTCCCGGTAAAAATCCCAAACTTTCACCGGCCTCAACCGCAGGCCTGGCTAAAATTATTTTACTGACTACTCCTTTTTTTAATGCTGAAACAGCAAATGCAACTGCTAAATAAGTTTTACCCGTACCGGCTGGACCAATGGCAAAACAAATATCATTTTTAAGAGCATTCTGAAGATAATTAACCTGCCCTGGCGTTCTGACTTTAATAACATCACTTTTAGTATAAAGTACAATTGAATCATATTCAATCTCAGGAATTAGATCTTTGCCTTGAACGGATAAATCAAGAATTGTCTCAATATCGGAAGTTTTTAGTCGTCCTTTGGTATTTAAAACGTAAACTAACTCCTTAATTATTTTTTCAATAACTTCTACTTCTTCTGCTACACCTTTTATTGTAACATTCTCGCCTCTAATAGTTATTGAAGCATTAAATTTTTCTTCTATTAGTTTTATGTTGCTATCATTAGACCCAAGCAATGCTAATAAATCAACATTCTCTAGAACCATCCGTTTTTCTACAGCAGTCATTATACTCCTTTTATAAATATAAAAAGCCCTTATCATTTATAATGACAAGGGCTTTAATAGTTTTATAATAAACTAACATTCAGCTAAATAATTATTTAACCGGAGCTGGTTTATAATTTGTTCTAATCTTATCGTATTTAGCTTTCTCTTCTTCTGTTAAATGAGGAATCTTAAATATTTGTTTAGGATAAATTAAATTCGGATCTTTAATTTGATCACGATTTGCTTTCCAAATATTCGGCCAAGCAAATCCATTTGAATAAATTGTAGATTTCTTAGCAATATTCCACAAGCAGTCTCCTCTTACAACAGTGTAATTGATTTCTTTTGGAGCTTCAACCCATGCATCTAGGGCAGCCTGCATCTGGTTATGTACTTTATCAAAAAATTCAGGAAGAGCACTAATCTTGTTCATTTTAAGAGCATCAAGGTCCTTTTGTCTGTCAGCTTTTGGACCTTCTTTTCTACTAATTTTACCATCTAGTTCGTTAACAGCATTTCTAAAATTGTCAACATCTTGTTGTGTTGCACCGACCATTGCATAAAGTTCTTTCATGCAATCATCATAACTTTCAATATTTTTGGATTTCAAATTATTGACATCAGTTTGTAAAGAGCTGATTTCTTTTGTTAAACTGGCTTTCTGCGCATTTAAACGAGCAGTATCAGCCTGCCATTCGTCTTTTGTCATCTCTTTTTCCTGTGCAAAAACAGCTACAGAAAAGAAAAGCAAAAGAGAAAAAACGCTAATTAAATATCTACTTAATTTCATAAAAAATTTCCTCCAAGTTAAAATTAAATTTCTTCTTTAAGCTTATTTAGAAGATAATTTCTCTAAATTAGCTTTTGTTTCTTCTTTTTCTTTGTTGCACTGTGCAAGTTTTTCTGTTTTTGCAGCGATTTCTTTTTCAAGATTTGCTCTTTCGTCTTTTAACGAATTTGCTTGTGACTGTAGCGAATTAACCTCACTCTTAAGGTTATTCAATTGCGCCATTTCAGCTTCACTAACACCACCACAACCGCTTAAAAATGCTGTTGTAATAGCAAAAGCGGCTATAATAGCGGTATTTCTTACAACCTTTACTATCTTCATATTGAAACCTCCAATTATTAATTATATTAGTAAGTTGTTTAATTTATTTGAGATATCGAACCAATGGTATTTTACTATTTAAATTTGCAATATATTTATAACTCATTACAAATTAAGTTTTTATAAATCCTCTACTATATAACAAATTGACCAAATAAATTCAAGCAAAGAAAATAAAGGGATAAAAACCTATGCTTTAGATAACAACTAAATTATTTTCTTTTCAACGAAACTTGTATAGGTTCCCCCTGCTATTATTATATGGTCAAACACAGGAATATCAATAATTTTACCAGCTTCAACTAATTTTCTTGTTATAGCAATATCTTCGTTACTCGGCTCAGGATTACCGCTCGGATGATTATGTAGCAATATTATGCTGGCGGAACTATTTTCTATTGCCGCCTTAAAAATCTCGCGCGGATGTACCACGCTTGAATTTAAACTCCCTATTGATATCGTTTCAAATTTAATTATTTTATTTGCCGAATTCAAACAAATTAATATAAATTTTTCTTTCAATTCATCTTTAAGCAAAGGGATGAAAATTTCAGCAATATCTTGAGGAGAGGTAATTTTGCTTTCTGAAAACCATTTTGACTGCGATTGAATTCTCCTGTTTAATTCAAAGGCAGCCAATAATGTGGCAGCTTTATCTTTACCTATTCCAAGACTTTTTGTTAATGTATTCATAGATTTGGATGCAAGAACTGCAAGATTGCCGTGCTGTTTAATTAATTCCTGGGCAACTGTAATAACAGATTTGCCTTTTGTGCCAGTGCGTAATAAAATAGCAAGCAATTCGGCATCTGTTAAACTTTGAGCTCCTCGAAGCATTAGCTTTTCGCGGGGTCTGTCATCTAGCGGAAGATCTTTTACTTTTAAAATAATTACCCCTTTAAATAATTATTAGTTTGTTAATTTAAATTTATCGACTAAATCAAATTTCCCGTCTTTATAACGAACTATATTTAAAAAGCTGTTTACTCTTGTTTGATCAAAATAATAATTATTATGAAATCCTTTAAATATTACTCCGGATTCCATTTCTTTCATGATAATGTCTCTGGTACTGTTAAAATTTTGAACCACACTTAGTAAATAATCGGCAGTATCGAATCCATATAAAACATTTCTATCAACATCAATATTTGTTTGAGATAGAAATTGTCTGCTGAAATTCCTAAATAATGAATCTGAATAATCAATATAATAATCTGAAGTGAAAGTTATCATATTACTTAAAGTCGGATTTGTTTCGTATCCTTTAGCAAGAAACCAATCCTGATTCCCATAAATAGGTACATTTAAATTATTTGCTACAAACTGAGAAAGCAGAGCCGGAACATCTCTATTATCTGCAAGAGGTAAATAGACTCCCTGCAATATCAATGAATCCTTAGCTATTTGAGAAACCTGGTCATTATAAGAAATATTATTACTGTGATAAGTCTGTTGAGTTAAAATTTGGCCGCCAAGATTATTAAATTCATTTACAAAACCGTCAGCTAATATTGGTGAATAACCTTCATCTGCATTAAGGACAGACATTGTCTTTTTATTCTCAACATAGTAAATATATTCAGCCATAACCTGTCCTCTTACAGTAAAAGAAGGATTCGCCTGAAAAAAATTAGGATATAATTCCGTTAAATCATTTGCTGTAGCAGTGGGTGAAATTATTGGAATGTTAGTATCTTTAAAAGCATCCAGAGTTTCTTTTACTTCATCGCTATAGACAGGGCCTATTATAATTTTTATTGAAGAAACAGCAGCAAATTCCTTTTCAATTTCTTCAATTTTATCCTTATTCCTCTCGGTATTTCTTATAATTAATCCTACTTTTTGATTATGGCTTTTGTTGTACTGAGCAACGGCAAATTTAATACCTTCCAATATTTCAGAGCCGGCATTAGAAATAGTATCGTTTGACTGATAATTAAAAGGAAGCATAACTCCGATAAGAGGAGTTGACGGAGTTGTTTCTTTATCAATTAAAACATGCTGATATAAGGTTACGGCTTCGCCTTTTTCTTCTGATTCAGGGTAAAGATGAATTAAATCTGATAATGAAGCTTCAGCCTCCCTAAAATTTTGATCCTGTATAAAAATTTTCCCTAGAGTTAATAAAAGGAAAGGTTTAAGCTTTGAACTGTTTGTGCTGTCATATAAATTTTTTATTTGATCAGGATTTAAATAATCAAGTGCTATCTTTTCTCCGCTTGATTGGGCATAGCTGTAATAAAAAGGAGAATTGCTGGTTTCTATAATATGAGTAAGAATTTTAAAAGCCTTATAATAATTAACTCTTTCAACATAAATTTCGGCCAACATTATTTCAGCTTCATTTATATATTTGCTGCTGCCGAATTTTGTTATAAAATCATTTAATACTGATTCTGCTGCATCATTCAAATCTAATTTAACCAAAGATTTTGCATTGAAAATGTATGCAATAGTTGTCTTCGAATTATAATTATAATCATGAATTATCTTACTAAAAATTTGCTGGGCTTCATTATACTGTTGAGATTTGTAAAGATCCAATCCAAGTCGGAATTCTGCATTCACCTTACTGCTGTCAACATCAGTCTGAGCATTTATTTTCGGATAAAAGGATATTATGAAAATAGAAATGAGTAAAATAGTTTTAACCATCTGAAACCATATTATTATTAAGAATAGAAGCAGCTTTATTTTTCCCTGCTAAAGCTGTTTTATTTTCAGGATCCAGCTTTATTGCAATATCAAAATATGCAAGAGCATCTTTGGGTTTTTCCCCGTTCAAACATGCCTCAGCTAGTTTAGTATAAATTTCCGATGAAGCATCTTCAATCGTTTCAATAAATTTAAGGAAGTACTTTTCTGCTTTATTATAATCGCTTAATTTAAGATAAATTTTCCCAGCTGTTTCATATGGAGTAGATTCAGTAGGATTTAGTTTTATTGCCTTTTCAATCGGACCGACAGCATGCGCGTACATACCCAAATTATAATATGTCTCTGCATATATTTGATTTAATTCCCAAAAGTTTGAATAAAGTACCTCAGCTTTTTTTGCATAAAGTAAAGCATTCTCAAAGTCGCTTAGTTTTAAGCATATCTTTGCAAGATAAATATTTGCTTCCTGAACAAGCTCGGTTTTATCTTCTATATTTATAAAATTATCCAAACTTATTTTTGCCGGTTCATATTCGCCCAACATAAAATGAGAATAACCTATAAAGAATGCAACTATTGGTTCGTCTTCTGGTTGAATAAGTCCCAGTATATCAATTGCATCTTCCCATTTGGAATTTCTAAGCAGGTATTGACCTAAAAAAAGTCTTATATCTTTATTTTCAGGATTATCTTCTAAATAAGATTTGAGTATATTCAATGCAGGTTTAATATTTCCCATTCGTTCGTATAGATTGGAAATATTATAATATACTTCTATAAAATCCGGATTTTCTCTAAGTATCTGATTATATATTTGAGCAGCATGCAGAAGTTTTCCCTCTGATTCAAAATCATGTGCAACTTTCATTTTATGATTAACCTGATAATCCTGATCCAAAATACTATTCCCACTCTATAGTTGACGGAGGTTTCGAGCTAATATCGTAAACCACTCTGTTTATTCCCCTAACTTTATTAATAATTTTATTTGAGAGATTAGCTAAAAAGTCATGATCAAATCTATACCAATCTGCGGTCATTCCGTCTGTTGATGTTACGGCTCTGATTGCAAGAACGTTATCATATGTACGTGAATCTCCCATTACTCCAACTGATTGAACCGGCAGTATAACTGCAAATGCCTGCCAAATTTGATTGTAAAGTACAGCTTTTTTAATCTCTTCTATAAAAATATCGTCAGCTTCTCTTAAAATGTCAAGTTTCTCTTTAGTTATTTCGCCAATAACCCTAACGGCTAAACCAGGTCCGGGAAACGGATGACGTTCAATAAATTCTTCAGGAACCTTTAATTCTCTTCCAACATTTCTAACTTCATCTTTGAAAAGCTCTCTAAAAGGCTCTATTAATTTTAAATTCATTTTCTCGGGAAGGCCGCCAACATTATGATGCGATTTTATAGTAGAAGAAGATCCTTTAATTGATGTTGATTCAATAACATCAGGATAAAGTGTTCCTTGAACTAAAAATTTTGCATCCCCGTATTTTTTTGCTTCTTCCTCAAAAACTTCTATAAATGTATTACCTATAATTTTTCGTTTTGCTTCAGGATCGGTAACTCCAACTAGCTTTTTTAGAAATCTTTCCGAAGCATCAACATGAATATGATTAAGATTTAATTTTTCATCAAACATTTTCCCGATTTTCTGACTCTCATTTTTTCTCATTAGACCGGTGTCAATGTGAATACAAATTAAATTATCACCAATCGCTTTTTTAACAAGTACAGCCGCTACAGTTGAATCAACACCTCCGCTAAGTGCACAAATAGCTTTAGAATCACCTGCAGTATCTATAATTTTTTTTATGCTGTCATCAATAAAATTAAGCGAAGTCCATTCACCTTTACATTTACAAATATCAAATAAAAATTGCTTTATTATTTTTTCACCTTCTTTTGTATGAACAACTTCAGGATGAAATTGTAAACCGTGAATTTCTAATTCATCATTTGAAATTGCACAAATCGGTGAATGTTCAGATTCGGCCGTTACTTTAAAACCTTCAGGAAGTTTAGTCAGATAATCTCCATGGCTCATCCACACAATTGAACTTTTTGTTACTCCGGTAAATAAACGAGAATCTTCACTTACATGAAGTACAGATTTACCGTATTCTCTGTCCTTTGCGGATTTTACTTCACCGCCAAAAGTTTTACATATATACTGCAGTCCGTAACAAATTCCTAAAACCGGAATTCCGAGTTTTAAGATTTCATCATTAATTTTCGGTGCACCTTCATCATAAACACTCATTGGTCCGCCTGAAAGTATTATGCCGGACGGATTTAATTTTTTTACTTCTTCTAATGTTATTTTATCGGAATGAATTTCCGAATAAACGTGTGCTTCTCTTACTCTTCTTGTAATTAGCTGGGTATATTGAGAACCAAAATCAATTATTAATATATTTTCTGTTATTTTCATTAATCACCAAAAAAAATTTATAAACATCGTTTCAGCTAATTTAAAAAAGACGACAAAATCCTTGAGGGGATTTTGTCACATAAAATTAAAATCCTTTTATTTTTTAATAGATAAACTTTGAGTGCTGAAATAATCTAGGAATATATGCAAAAGATTACTGTCCAATAAGCTGTTTGTAAGCTGAACTATCCAATAAATTATTTAATTCACTTTTATCTTTAATTTCAATTTTTATCATCCAACCTTGTCCGTAGGGATCTGAATTTACGACTTCAGGAGAATCGGCAAGTGCTTTATTAATTTCCACAACTTTTCCGCTGCATGGCCCGTATAAATCGCTTACGGTCTTTACTGCTTCAATTGAACCAAATGATTGGCCCACTATAATTTCAGTAATCTTCGGATCGATATCTACAAATACCACATCACCTAATTCACCCTGCGCATATTCTGTTATTCCGATTGTACCTGTATTTCCTTCAATTAAAATCCATTCATGTTCTTTTGTATACTTTAAATTCTCTGGAAAGTTCATTATAACCTCGGTAAATAAATTTGTTAATTAAAATATTATGAAAAGACAAAATGCTCTAAGAAGCTAGTATCGAAGTTACCGCTTAAAAATCTTTCATCTTCAAGAACTTTTAGATGGAACGGAATTGTTGTTTTAATTCCTTCGATTACAAACTCTTCTAAAGCACGTCTTCCCCTAGCAATAGCATGTTCCCTATTCTTTCCCCAAACTATTAATTTTGCTACCAGTGAATCATAATAAGGAGGAATAGAATACGAAGTATAAATATGTGTATCAACTCTAACTCCATAACCGCCAGGAAAATGAAGAGATTGAATTTTACCCGGTGAAGGTCTGAAGCCAAATTCGGGATCTTCTGCATTAATTCTAAATTCCATACTATGACCAACAGGTTTGTGAGGCAGAGTATCTATTTTTTCTCCTGCCGCAACTAAAATCTGCTGCCTTACAATATCAACACTGTAAACCCATTCCGTAACAGGATGCTCTACCTGAACACGGGTATTCATTTCCATGAAATAAAAATTCTTATGCTTATCAACCAGAAATTCAATTGTACCTGCACCTTCATAGTTAACAGAATGAGCACCCAAGATAGCTGTTTCACCCATCTTTTCTCTTAAGGATTGATCAAGTACCGGCGAAGGTGATTCTTCAATTAACTTTTGATGTCTTCTTTGAACCGAGCAATCTCTTTCACCATAATGGTATACATTCCCGAACATATCGCCTAAAACCTGAATCTCAACATGTCTTGGATTTTCTATAAATTTTTCGATATAAACATCCCCGTTAGCAAAAGCAGATTCTGCTTCAACTCTAGCAGTTTGAAATAATTTATCAAAATCTTTTTTCTCCCAAACTATCCGCATACCTTTTCCGCCGCCGCCGGCAGATGCTTTTATAATTACCGGATAGCCGATTTCCTCTGCTATTTTTTTACCTTCATCCGTGTCGTTTACAACGCCCTCGCTGCCAGGAATTACAGGTACGTTATTCTTCCGCATTGTATCTTTTGCAAAAGATTTGTCACCCATTGCGCTGATCATTTTTGGAGAAGGGCCGATAAACTTAATATCCGATTCTGCACATATTTCCGAAAAGCTGGCATTCTCAGCTAAGAATCCATAGCCCGGGTGAATTGCTTCAGCACCGGTTATTTGTGCAGCGGAAATAATCGAAGGAATTTTTAGGTAACTGTCTTTACCGAAAGCCGGCCCAATGCAGACAGCCTCATCGGCAAACGTAACATGAAGTGAGTCTTTATCGGCTTCGGAATACACTGCAACTGTTTTTATACCGAGTTCTTTACATGTTCGAATTATTCTTAAGGCAATTTCGCCGCGGTTAGCGATAAGTATTTTCTTAAACAATATTTCCTCGAAATCTTAGAAATGAATCAGCTTTTCTGAATTAAAAATAGCGGCTGATTATATTCAACCGGTCTACCGTTTTCTACCAGGATTTTAATAATCTTTCCGCCCATATCGGATTCAATTTCGTTCATCAACTTCATTGCTTCAATAATGCATAACACCGAACCGGCAGAAACATTATCACCAACCTGAACATAGGGATCTGCATCAGGTGCGGGAGCTCTGTAAAACGTACCTACTATCGGTGATCTTACTTCGTGCTGATCCGAACTTAATTCCGGTTCCGCACCAACTTTTTCTTCAGCTGCTGCTTTAGGAGTTGTTTCTTGGACTGCGGGAGATTGACCAATTATTACTTGAGGCTGGCCTTCTGATTTAAAGCTTCTAATTTTTTTAGCAACTTTTATCCTTAAGCCGTTTTCTTCAACCTCCAGGTCAGTTATTTCGCTTGTATCCACAATTTTAACAAGCTTTTTTATGAGGTTTAAATCCATTTGATTATCCTATATTTAAGATTTTACTCTCTCGACATATCCCCCGGTTCTAGTATCTACCCTTAAAATATCATCTACATTAATAAATAATGGGACGTTAATTGTAGCTCCTGTTTCAACTTTTGCCGGTTTTGTTGCACCGGTAGCTGTATCACCCCTAAAGCCAGGCTCGGTTTCAGTAACCTTTAAATTAACAAAGATCGGAATTTCTACATTTATTATTTCGGTGCCGTTAAAAAGGATATCGATTTCTTCACTCTCTTTCAAATATCCGACTCCGTCGCCAAAATATTCCACCGGAACATTTATTTGTTCGTAAGTATCGTTATCCATGCAGACGAGAAAGTCTGCATCTCTGTACAAATACTGATATTTTCTTCGCTCTACCCTAACAACTTCCACACTTTCGCCTGCTCTGAATGTATTATCCAGAACTTTACCGGTTTTAAGATTCTTTAACATACTTCTGACAAATGCACCGCCTTTACCAGGTTTTACATGCTGAAATTCTACTATCGAATAAAGATCATTTTTAAATTTTATAATTAAGCCATTTCTGAAATCTGAAGTGTCTGCCATAAATTGTGCAATTATTTGTGAATAAATAGACCAAAAAAATAGATATATAAGCCCTGAAAGTCAAGAAATGATTTTAAGCAATTTTTAAGAGATTTTAGTAAAAACCGAACATTTTTTTACATTTTTTGACCATTTTTTTGAAAAATCAACAGATTACCATTTTGGCAATTATTTATATTAAACATTGAAAAGATCTTTTCAACTTCTAAAGACAATCAAAAATTGAATATTAAGTTGTCGTTTTAATAATCTATAAAAAGCAGAAGCTACTGATTCTAAAATGAACAAAAAAAGCCGCAGATTTTGGTCTGCGGCTTAAAAGTTGACTAAAAAGATGAAATTTTACTTCAATAATGTCATCTTTATATTTTTTGTAAAATTACCAAACTTTAATTGACAAACATAATTACCACAGGCAACTTTTTGTTCCGACATAAATCCGTTAATTGACCTGGGCTAAATATTGATTTACTTTGCTGGCTTCGGGTGAAGTTTCATAGTCTTTTTTTATTTTATTGAAAGCATTTTTTGCTTCTGATTTATCA
>Ga0102950_1000051_pt1 | contig 28910 bp, 17 predicted proteins | sample SalPon2A_B_D2_MG_FD_78505 | JGI IMG/M metagenome (GOLD analysis project Ga0102950, IMG submission 78505) | Soil microbial communities from South San Francisco under conditions of wetland restoration - Salt Pond MetaG R2A_B_D2_MG | ecosystem: Environmental > Terrestrial > Soil > Wetlands | place...
CTATATCAAAATCTTCAGGAAGAATAAGGAAGGACTGGCAGGCAGGTTCAAGATACTTGGACAGATTATCCTTGGAATAATTGTGGGACTAACTCTCTTTCTCAGTCCACAGGTAAGGGTCGTTGAGAAAGTGAATGTAGAAAACCTGACTTTGCAGGACAGGCAGGAGATAGCACAGTCATCCGTTAAGATACCCCTGCACGGTGAGATCAATATGGAAAGGAAATCAACAAAGACAACTATTCCTTTTATAAAAAATAATGAATTTGACTATGCATGGCTTGTCTCCTTTATTAAAGAACAGTACAGGCAGCCTTTTGCATGGATCGTATTTGTGATAATTGTAATATTCATTGTGGCGGCTGTTTCTAACGGGGCTAACCTTACTGACGGGCTCGATGGCCTGGCGACCGGGACTTCGGCCATTATCGGAACATCTCTTGGGATACTGGCATACCTGTCGAGTAACCTTATTTATGCCGGGTATCTGAATATAATGTATATACCCGCAACCGAGGAACTGGTGATCTTTGCCAGTGCCTTCATAGGTGCCACAATAGGCTTCTTATGGTATAACTCATACCCTGCGCAGGTCTTTATGGGAGATACCGGTAGTCTTGCCCTTGGGGGTATAATAGCTGTCTTTGCTATAATAATACGAAAAGAACTTCTGATACCGCTGCTTTGCGGGATCTTCCTGGTGGAAAATCTTTCGGTTGTCCTGCAGGTATCATGGTTTAAAAGAACAAAAAGAAAATTTGGTGAGGGTAGGAGGATCTTCCTCATGGCCCCTCTCCATCATCATTACCAGAAGAAGGGTTACCCTGAACCTAAAATAGTAATCAGGTTCTGGATAGTGGCAATAATACTGGCTGTGTTAAGTATAGTAACACTCAAGATCAGGTGATAAAATGAAAAAGAAATTAGTAATACTCGGAGCGGGGGAAAGCGGGACAGGATCTGCAATACTGGCACAAAAGCAGGGATTTGAAGTATTTGTGTCGGATAATGGTGCAATACAGGACAATTACAGGAAAATTCTTGAAGATCACAATATTAAGAAAGAGGAAGGAACGCACACAGAAGAAATTATACTGGCTGCAGATGAAGTGGTCAAGAGTCCGGGCATACCCGAACGCGCTCCAATAGTAAAGAAGATTCGTGAAAAGGGTATTCCTGTAATATCTGAGATAGAATTTGCCGGAAGGTATTCAAAAGGGATCAGGATATGTGTTACGGGAAGCAATGGAAAGACTACAGTAACAAATCTTATTTACCACATGCTGGCAAAGGCGCAGAAAAAAGTTGTCATGACGGGGAATGTGGGAAACAGCTTTGCCATGGCTGTGGCAGAGGGCGATTATGATTACTATGTTATTGAACTGAGTAGTTTCCAGCTTGACGGGATGTATGATTTCCGGGCCGATATAGCCATTCTGATGAATATCACTCCCGACCATCTCGACAGGTATGATTACAACCTTCATAATTACATCGATGCCAAAATGAGGATAGCCAGGAACCAGACAAAGTCTGACTTTTTTATTTACTGGGACGGAGATCCGATAATCCGCGATGAGCTTTCTAAGAAAGAGCATAAAATGACGATGCTTCCCTTTTCAGATGAAAAGAATGAAGGCATGGCTGCTTATGTTGAAAACAATGATATAATTATTGATTACCAAAATAAAACCAACCTTATGACCATACATGAACTGGCACTAAAGGGCCGTCACAACACTTACAACTCAATGGCAGCTGCCATTGCCGGCAAAGTACTGAGCATCCGGAAGGAGGTTATCAGGGAAAGTCTGTCGGATTTCCAGGGGGTGGAACACCGGCTGGAACCGGTAATAACGGTTTGCGGTATCGATTTTATTAACGACTCGAAAGCTACAAATGTGAACTCCACATGGTATGCACTGGAATGTATGGAAGACAGTATTGTGTGGATAGTGGGTGGTGTCGACAAGGGTAACGACTACTCGGAACTTTTTCCTCTCGTGGAGAAAAAAGTCAGGGCTATTGTCTGCCTTGGCAAGGATAACAGTAAGATAATGGAGGCTTTCAGGGATAAGGTACCCACAATTGTTGAAACATCATCGATGGAAGAAGCTGTAAGGTCTTCATACTACCTGGCACGCAAAGGTGAGACTGTTTTATTATCACCTGCCTGTGCAAGTTTTGACCTTTTCAGAAACTATGAAGACAGGGGACGTCAGTTTAAGGCGGCTGTAAGGAATCTTTAATGGTAAACTGATATGCAACAGGGCTGGCTGACAAAGACATTCAAAGGGGATAAGGTCATATGGGGCCTTATTGTACTCTTCATGATCTATTCCTTACTGGCTGTTTACAGTTCCTCAGTAGGAGTGGCTTTCATGAAGTATGGAGGCAATACAACTTATTTCCTGAGGAGCCAGTTCTTTATGCTTGCCCTAAGCCTTGTTATAATTGTTGTTGTGCATTACCTGCCATACAGGATTTATTCAGCCCTTGCAGGTATTATACTGATTGTGGCGGTAGGCTTACTTATACTTACTCTTGGTTTTGGTTCAAGGGTGAATGAAGCCACAAGATGGCTTGTTATTCCGGGCACGGGATTTAGGTTGCAGACATCAGATGTGGCTAAGGTGGCACTTGTTATTTACCTGGCAAGGTCGCTTGCCAAATACCAGGATGAGCTGAATAATTTCATGCTTGTCACAAAATATTTTATGTTTCCTATAGCTGTTGTTTGCAGCCTGATACTGCCCGAGAACCTCTCAACAGCACTTATGGTATTTGCCATAAGTATGATAATCCTTTTCATTGGCAGGGTGCCTTTCAGGTTCCTCCTGGCTTATTTCGGGATGGCTGTAGTGGTTGTGATATTATTTGCAATGCTGCTGGTAGCAGTTAAAAAGGATAACAGGGTTGAGGTATGGAAAAACAGGATTGAGAATTTTATAAGCGGAAAAGCAGATCCGGATGGTGATTACCAGTCTAACCAGGCCAAAATTGCAATCTCGACGGGTGGACTTATCGGAAAGGCCCCTGGCAAGAGTACCCAGCGTAATATGCTTCCTCAATCTAATTCCGACTTTATTTTTGCCATAATAACTGAGGAATACGGACTCCTCCTGGGTGCTGTTCCTCTTATTCTGGCCTATATGATATTATTGTTCAGAGGTATTACGATAGCCAGGAAATGTGAGACTGCCTTTCCTGCTTTCCTCGTATTGGGACTTATTGTTATGATAGTGGTTCAGGCAATGCTTAATATGATGGTGGCTGTCGGACTATTTCCTGTAACAGGTCAAACGCTACCCATGGTTAGCTGGGGAAGGACATCCGTGTTAATGATGAGCTTTTCCCTTGGCGCTATTCTTAGTGTAAGCAGGGTGGTCAACGCCAGGATACGAAATGAAGAGCTCCCGGCAGAGGAACTCGCAGATGAAGGAGAGAAAATATATGAGCCCGCAAAAACATAAAAGGATAATTATCAGCGGAGGTGGTACAGGGGGGCATATCTTCCCTGCTATCTCTATTGCCAATGCTCTCCGGAAGATTGATCCGGGCATTGATATCCTGTTTGTCGGTGCCGAAGGAAGAATGGAAATGGAGAAGATCCCTGCCGCAGGATATAAAATAGTTGGACTGCCGGTTGCAGGAATACAGAGAAGCTTTTCACTGAAAAATATTAAAGTACTGTTCAAGCTCCTGAAAAGCCTGAGGCTTGCCAAAAAAGTAATAAGGGATTTTGATCCGGATGTTGTAGTGGGCGTAGGGGGATATGCAAGCGGACCTGTACTGAGGAAGGCAGGGAGAATGGGCATCCCCACGCTGATACAGGAGCAGAACAGTTATGCAGGGGTGACAAACAAGCTGCTCGCAAGGAGAGCTTCAACAATATGTGTGGCCTATGATGGTATGAATAAATATTTCCCTGAAAAGAAAATAATAAAAACAGGTAATCCTGTTCGTCATGGCTTTGATAACCTTCCGGTTATTGAAGAAGAGGCTCTCTCGTACTTCAAACTGAAAAAAGACTTCCCTGTTATACTGGTACTCGGAGGGTCGCTGGGTGCCGGAACAATGAATAAAAGTCTCTCCGATAACATCGGCAAATTAAGAGATTCGGATTGCCAGTGGTTGTGGCAAACTGGAAAATATTATTATGAGAGCATAAATGCCAAAATATCAGGCACTTTCACCGATAATATTTTGGTACATGATTTTATTGACAGGATGGACTTTGCCTATGCAGTTGCCGATGTGATAGTCTCAAGAGCGGGAGCAGGTACCATATCTGAACTATGCCTTGTGGGAAAACCTGTAATACTGGTGCCTTCGCCTAATGTTGCAGAAGATCACCAGACGAGGAATGCAAGAGCACTGGCTGACAGGAATGCTGCTGTGCTTATTCCTGATAAACTGGCTGTTAAGAACCTTGTGACTGAAGCAATAAGCCTGATAGCAGACAGGGGAAAAAGATTACATCTGTCGGAGAATATTAAAAAAATGGCCGACAGGGATGCAGATAAGAGGATAGCGGAGGAAGTGTTAAAACTCACAGTGAAATGATTGATCTTAAAAATACGGAAGGTATTTATTTTATCGGTATCGGGGGTATCGGTATGAGTGCTCTTGCCTTGTATTTCTTACATGGAGGATTCACTGTTAGCGGTTATGACAGGACAGAAACAGAACTCACACGTAACCTTTCCGGTGAAGGGTGTGATATAATTTATTCAGATGATGATGCACTGCTAAAAGGTATTTTTTCCGATGCTGAGAGGAAAAACAAAGTAACTGTGGTTTATACCCCGGCAATACCTTCCGACAGCAAGATATTGGCATACTTTCATGAGAATGGTTATGCTGTATACAAGCGATCGGAAATACTCGGGGCAATATCCGCTGCCACCGACACTCTTGCAATTGCCGGCACCCATGGAAAGACTACAGTGTCGACAATGACGGCACACCTGCTAAAACAGTCGCATGTTGATTGTTCCGCCTTCCTGGGGGGAATATCAAAGAATTACAATACTAACCTCCTCCTTGGGCGGGGCAGTTTTACCGTAATGGAAGCCGATGAATTTGACAGGTCGTTTCACAGGCTTTCTCCGTTAATAGCTGTGGTTACTTCGCTCGATCCCGATCATCTCGATATTTATGGTAACAGAGATAATATGGTGGCTGCCTATAATGAGTTTTGTGCAAGAATAAGAAAAGGGGGGAAACTTATTTTAAGCAGCAGAATAAGGGATGAAATTATTGTACCTGATGGGGTTGTTTGTTATACCTATGGTACCGGACCAGATGCAGACTACCATGTGACAGGGATAAGCAGGGATTCAGATATGTACCGTTTTTCCCTGGATACACCTTCAGGAGTGATAAATGATATTCATTTTTCCTTTCCCGGGAAGATAAATATAGAGAATCTTTCGGCAGCAATAGCTGTAGCACAACTATGCGGCGTCACAAATGACGAAATCAAAAAGGCTGTTCTGCTTTTCAGGGGAGTGAAAAGAAGATTTGATATAAGAATAAACCGTGATGATATAGTTTACATCGATGATTATGCACATCATCCTGACGAAATTAATGCATGCATAGAATCTGTGAAGGAATATTTCAGCGGAAGGAAGATAACAGGCATCTTCCAGCCACACCTCTTTTCTCGTACAGCCGATCATGCAAAGGGTTTTGCCCATATACTCGACAGGCTTGATGAGGTGATCCTGCTACCTGTCTATCCGGCACGGGAAAAGCCTGTTGCAGGGGTAACATCTGCCCTTATATACAATAATATGAAGCTGGAGAATAAACGAATGCTGAATAAGGAAGATATTCCCGCTGCGCTGGATATTGCAAGCCTGGATATTCTGCTTACAATCGGAGCCGGCGATATTGATACACTTGTCAGGCCCATAGAGGAAAAGATCAGGAAGGAGAAGGGTTTATGAGGAAGGTTTTTAAAATATTATTGATCATACCGGCTCTGTACCTCATTGCCATGCCGGTCTATCTGGCAGGTTCGATAGGAGCAAAGAGGTGCGGCAGCATATCTATAGACATTAAGGACTCAGCCGATTATCACTTTGTTACAAGAAGACAGATAAGAAAACTGGTCTATGGTAATTCGCATGATATTCTTGGGAAACGGCTTAAGGATATAGATGCAGGTGCAATAGAGACACGGCTTGGCAGCCTGAGGGAACTTAAGACAGCCGAGGTTTACAAGACAGTGGACGGCAGGCTTCACGTATATGTTGACCAGCGTAACCCGGTAATGAGAGTATTGCCTGATGCCGGTGGGGATTTCTTTCTGGATGAAGACGGCATCCTTGTAAGAAAAAGAAACATGTATAACCCCCGGCTTCATATAGTGCTTGGCAATATAACGATAACAAGGGCAATGCTTGACGGACAGAGTGTACTTGATACTGCGATGAAAAACACGATATTGAAGGATATATATTACCTGGTTGACTATATAAATAATGATAAGTTCTGGTCGGCCATGATAGACCAGATTTATGTTGACAGGGACAATGAAATTGATCTTATTCCAAGGATAGGCAACCAGTATATACATCTTGGCTCGGCAGATGATTACAGGGATAAGCTGAAAAATCTGGAAGCTTTTTATGATAAGGTTTTGCCCGAAGTGGGATGGGATAAATATTCAGAGATAAACCTTGAATTCAGGGACCAGATAGTATGTAAAAGAAGATAACCAGAAATAACCATATAAGAGCTATGAGTAAAAATGACCAGTATGTAGCAGCAATCGATATAGGAACCACCAAGATCGTTGCTATTGTCGGAAAGAAAAACGAAAACGGGAAAATAGAAATTCTCGGTTTGAGTAAAGCCTTATCGAAAGGTGTAAAGCGTGGTGTCGTCCTTAATATAGAGGAGACAGTGACAGCTATCCAGACCACTGTGGAAGATGTACAGAACAGGTCAGGTGTTAAATTTTCAGAAGTATTTGTGGGTATAGCGGGCCAGCATATTAAGAGTATGAAGAACCGCGGTTACATCACCCGCGATGCTTATGAGGATGAGATAAAGAAAGAGGAGGTATTCCGTCTTATTGAAGATATGCATAAGATACACATTGATATAGGGGAAGAGATAATCCATGTGATACCACAGAATTTCATTGTCGACAATGAGACGGGTGTAAAAAGTCCCATTGGAATGTGTGGCAGAAGACTGGAAGCTAATTTTCATATTGTTATAGGGCAGGTGGCTGCAGCCAAGAATATTGAGAAATGTATCAGGAAAGCTAATCTTTCAGTCAAGGACATGATTCTTGAACCCCTGGCTTCTTCCGATGCAGTGCTCACCGATGATGAAAAGGAAGCAGGTGTTGTTCTGGTGGATATAGGAGGTGGCACAACGGACGTGGCTGTTTACTACGATAATATTATTCGTCATACGGCAGTAATACCTTTTGGTGGTAATGTAGTTACAAAAGATATAAAGGAGGGCTGTGCTATACTGCACAGGCATGCTGAACAGCTTAAGATACAGTACGGTTCAGCTTTGGGTGATATAGCCCCTGATGACAAGGTGGTGTCTATCCCCGGCATAAGCGGAAGAGAGCCTAAAGAAATCTCTTTTAAAAGCCTGGCATATATAATCCAGTCAAGGATGGAAGAGATAATCGATGCTGTGAATTTTGAGATACAGAACTCAGGCTATTCCGATAAGCTGGCCGCAGGTGTTGTTATCACAGGTGGCGGGGCGATGCTGAAACACCTTCCCCAGCTTATGAAGTTCAAAACGGCAATGGATGTAAGGATAGGTATTCCTAATGAACACCTGGCCGGCACGGCAAAAAACGAGATCAACCAGCCAATGTATGCCACAAGTGTTGGTCTGATAATGAGGGGCTTCGATTACCTGGAGACCTATAAGAAAAGCTTCAATGCAGGTATTAGTGAAGAATATTCTCGTCCGGTTAAAAACGAGGTGAAATCCGAACCTGAAAAGGTTGGCGCAGCTGATGCAGATGAACAACCACAGGAGGAAGAAAAAGTATCACTGACCGAAAAGATAAAGAGTATACTTTCAAGGATGTTTGAAGTTGAGGATCAGTCAATAAACTGACACCTCCGGTATGGTTATTACAATTAATGGTTAGGTTCAAATCGAAATAAAATTCAATGCTATGTCAGACGATATAATGAACTTTGATCTGCCTGTTGAGCGGTCATCAATAATAAAGGTCCTGGGTATAGGCGGTGGAGGCAACAACGCTGTAAATCATATGTTCGAAAAAGGGATCACGGATGTCAACTTTGTTGTTTGCAACACAGATCACCAGGCACTTATAAAAAGCTCTGTTCCAGTAAAAGTACAGATAGGCGAATCTCTGACAGAAGGCAGGGGCGCGGGAAGCAAACCTGAGATCGGAAGGCAGGCAGCTATTGAGAACATTGATGATGTTATGAAAGCCCTGTCGGGTAATACTAAGATGGTATTTATAACAACCGGTATGGGAGGAGGTACAGGCACCGGAGCCACCCCTGTGATTGCAAAAGCCTGTAAGGATGCAGGACTGCTTACTATAGCAGTTGTTACAATACCATTTAAATCGGAAGGGAAGGTTCGTGTTAAACAGGCTATTGATGGCGTATCGGAGTTAAAAGACCAGGTCGATTCGTTACTTGTAATCAATAATGAAAAGCTAAGGGAGATATACGGGAACCAGCCTGTATCAACTGCTTTTGCAAAAGCCGACGATATACTTACTACTGCTGTAAAAGGAATTGCAGAGATAATAACAGTAACGGGTTATATTAACGTGGATTTTGCCGATGTGGAGACTGTAATGAAAAACTCCGGCGTAGCCATAATGGGCATGGGTAAAGCATCGGGCGAAGACAGGGCCGTTCATGCTATCGAAGATGCTCTTGCATCACCTTTACTTAACTCGAATGACGTAACCGGTGCAAACAGTATACTTATAAATATTTCATCAGGAACCGGTGATCATGAACTAACAATGGATGAACTGGGTGAGATAACTGATTATATGTATGAGGCTGCTTCCGAAGATGCACTTATTATACGGGGATTGTCGCGCGATGAAAACCTGGGAGAAGAGATATGCGTTACAGTGATAGCTACCGGCTTCGAGGCAAACAGCATCTTCCAGCCTTATAAGCCTAAGAAACCGTCAACAGTGGAGCTTCTCACCAATAAAAACGTGATACCGGAAAGGATCATCCCGGAATCAGGTATGGACACATTTACTGTACATGAAAAAGGGAAGAAACCCATAATAACGGATTTTGATGAGGAATCGCAGGGTGTTTTTGATTTCAGCCTTGAACACAGCGGTGACAGGTCTGAAATCAGGGGCAGACATGAAGATGATGATGGTCCTCACGAAAGCCCGGAAGTAACCCTCCGTAAGGTCAAACATATGCAAAACCTGCTTAAGAAAGAAGGCTTGTCAAACAAAACAATGAAGGAGAATATCGATACTTTTGAGGATGTGCCGGCATATGTAAGAAGGAACCTTTCAATAAAAACACCCGATAAAGCTTCTGACAGCAAACTTTCAAAATTTACACTCTCATCTGACGATGACGATGAGCCTGTTCTGAGAGAGAACAATGCTTATCTTAACGATAACGTTGACTAACGTGTTTTACAGGTGCGTGACCAACTTCCGTTTACCCGACATGAGAAACCGGCATACGGCATTGTATTATTAAATTGACTGTATGATTTTAACATGGGATCAGATAATTAACGGCAGGAGGTAATAAGATACATTCTACAACGTTAATTTTTTATTTTACATCCCGGCTTCACCCGCTTCATTATTTCTATATTTGCACCTGATGATCAGATACATTTCGATATTACTGTTTTTGACAATTGCCACAACAGTGTCGGGGCAACGACCGGGTTCGATGACACCGCCGGATAATAGTAATGTTTCTGCTTCATCGCGGCAGTACAGGCTCAAGGCAGATTCTGTACGAAAGAAAAAAATTATCAGGGAATGGCGTTTATCTGAAGATTTTTCCACGGAGGTTCCCCTTAAAATGGATACTGTTTTCTCTCTCTTTCACAGGAATAAGCTGGCAGACAAATATTCTCCTGTTAATGCTACTCTCGGTAACTATGGTCTGCCTTTTTACCAGCTTGACTTTTTTGATCGAATAACAAACCCTGACGAGTTTCTTTACAAATACTATTATCCCCTTATGCATCTGCCTGGTAATGCAAAGTTCATGAACACCCAGGCTCCTTATACAGAACTGGACTGGTCGTTTGCAGGTCCACGACAGACATCCGAACAAACCTTCAGGATTATGCATTCGCAGAATGTGAACAGGTTTTTTAATATAGGCCTGATTTATGATATAGTATTCAGCCTGGGACAATATAATTACCAGAGATCGGAAGACAAGGCATTTACATTGTTTTCATCATACACGGGGAAAAGATATAATGTATATTTCTCAACAGGTATTAATAATTTCACCTCATATTTTAATGGTGGGTTAACCGCTTTAAGCGAACTGATTAAGTCGGATACACGCGACATGCAGGTAAATCTCGGCGGACTTAACACTGCTGAAGGAATTCTTAAGAACAGGAATGTGCTTTTAGTTCAGAGATATACGATCGGAAGCACATCGGATGAAACACCAAAGGGAGGTGAGGAAGAAAAGAAGTCCGGGTTTCTTGGTCTGAGCGGAACTTTTTCTCATATTTTGCTCTATGATAACAACAAAAGAAACTACAATGACAATTATCCCCAGGGAGGATTTTATGATACAACATTTATAAATAAGGACGAAACGAGGGATTCACTTTTTTCAAGAAAGCTCAGTAATACTGTTAGATTTGATTTTACAACAGATGCCAGTCGCAAGTTCAGGCTTGGCGGTGGGGTCGGGATAAAGAATGAATTGTTTCGCTATAGTCAGATAGTACCCGTTCCTGACACTTTATCGGCCGACACTGCTGTATGGAATAAGACCAATAATTCTATTGTGGCTAAACTATTCAATAACATAGGTAATAAATTTGGATGGGAAGCTTATGGAGAATTATTTCTTACGGGTTACCGTGCAGGGGATTTCAACCTTAAAGGTAAAATATCAAAATACTTTGACTGGAAGAAAGGACAGTCAGCATGGCTGATAACTGGCAGTATGGCAAACAGAACTCCTTCGTTCTGGTTTCAGCAATGGGGAAGCAATAACTTTGAATGGCAAAACAATCTCGATAAGGAGTTCAGGGTGGATGTGGGGACCGAATTTTCCTACCCGGGCAGGAAAATGGATATAAAATTCAACTATGCCATTATTAATAATTATACCGATTTTGATACTGCGGCTATGCCTTCACAATATTCAGGTGCCCTGTCTGTTGCCGCTGTTAAGATTAGTAAGGATATGAGAGCATGGAAATTCCACCTGGCTACTGACCTTATTGTTCAAAAAAGCAGTAACAGTGAAATTCTCGACCTGCCTCTTGTTACTATTAGATCGGCAGGATATTTTGAACATCTCCTTCGCTTTCCGAAAACAGGTGGTAAACTGAATACCCAGATAGGGGCAGAGGTCATCTATAATACTGCTTATCATGCTTATGCCTTTATGCCTGCCACAGGAATCTACTACAGGCAGGATAGAGTAACTGAAGGAGATTATCCTTTTATTAATGCATTCATTAATCTAAAACTGAAGAGAACAAGGATATTTATAATGGTCGATCACCTTAATTATGGACTCATGAACCAAAAGATAAGGGACAACTACTTTATGGTGCCTGATTATCCTATGAATGTCAGAATGTTAAGATATGGCATCGCCTGGACTTTTTATAATTAAATATTTTTATATCTTTGCACCCGTTTTTTTGAGAACTTTTGTTTAACTAAAACAATATCATTGATTAGGAAGACCTTTTTTCTTTTTGCTTTCCTGTTAACGCTGGTAGTTTCATGTTCTTACCTGCATACCGGCTCAAAAACCAGCAAACCAGAACACGTAGCAATTGATCTCGACTCGATAAGAGTAAGGGGAAAATTAATTGCTGTAACTAATGTTAATTCGACGAATTACTTCATTTATAAAGGGGAGCCCATGGGATTTACATATGATCTTCTTAAATCTTTTTCGGATCATCTCGGACTTGACCTTGAGATCATTACTGAAAACCAGCTTAAGGATGCATTTAAGGACCTTAACAGCGGAAAAGCAGATTTGCTGGCAATAGGCCTTACTGTTAATTCATCGCGTAAACAGGAAGTCAGTTTTACGGAGCCTATTGAAGAGACACGACAGGTACTTGTCCAGAGGAAACCGAATAACTGGAGGTCCCTTACAGCAGATAACATAAACAGGATGTTACTGAGAAACCAGCTCGACCTGGCAGGTAAAACTGTATATGTCCAGGAAGGCTCATCTCATGTAGGAAGAATGAGAACTCTGTCGGAAGAGATCGGCGATTCCATTAATATTGTGGAAGTGCCGTACGATGCAGAAAAGCTTATAAGAAATGTAGCCGGCGGAGAGATTGATTATACAGTTTGCGACGAGAATGTGGCAAAGGTGATATCCACTTATTATCATAACATAGATGTTAGTACCCCTGTAAGCTTCCCGCAGAATATTGCCTGGGCAGTAAGGAAGGATTACTCCGGCAAGCTGTTGAAGGAGCTTGATGAGTGGATAACTTCATATCGGAAAACAAAAGCATATGCATTCCTGTATGCTAAATACTTCAGGAACTCCGGGATGAGCCGGATGGTGAAAAGCGATTATTATTCCCTGAATACTGGCAAATTATCGCGTTATGATGATATTATAAAGAAGTATAGCGCCAGTATAAACTGGGACTGGCGACTTCTTGCTTCACTTGTATGCCAGGAATCACATTTTAACCCGGGCATTAAGTCATGGGCCGGTGCTTACGGTCTTATGCAGATCATGCCTGTAACGGCAAAGGAATTTGGTATTGATGTGAAGGCATCTCCTGAGAATAATATCAGGGCCGGTATAAAATATATACAGTACCTTTATTCCATATTCGATTCCAGGATACCCGATGAATCGGAACGCCTTCATTTTGTCCTTGCTGCATATAATTCAGGTCCCGGACACGTACTGGATGCAATGAAACTGGCTGAAAAGAACGGTATGGATCCTCATAAATGGTATGGCAATGTTGCTGTGTGGATGCTGAAAAAATCGGATCCTAAGTATTACAACGATCCTGTAGTAAAAAGCGGTTATTTCAAGGGTACCGAAACAGTTGCTTTCGTAACGGATATTATCGACAGGTATGAGCATTATAAAAACCTGCTGCCCGGTGATGGTCTGAATTCCTTTGAATACCTGGCAAGTGCTGATCAGGCAGGGAAATAGAATGATGCAGCCTCTTTTATTATTACAAGCAGTTCATTAAGCATCATTGCCGTTGCTCCCCATATAACATGTCCTTCATAGTCAAAATACTTTATGTTAAGGTTTGCTCCCCTGACCTCATACATTTTTTCTTTTATGATTGAAGGATCGGTAAGCTTACCCAGCGGAGCGTCAAAAAGGAATACAACTTCCCTTGATATGAAGTCATACCGGGGTACTATGTCTGTCCATCCCACCACGGGGGTAACAAGCATATTACTTACCCATATGAACAAGGGTGTTAAAGTTCCCAGAACCCTTATACTTGTTATATCTGCCCCGGTTTCTTCATGCGTCTCACGTAAGGCTGTCTGTATAAGATCTGAATCACCCGGTTCTTCTTTTCCTCCCGGAAAACTGATCTGCCCGCTGTGCACGCCTCCGTATACGGGTCTTTGCATGAATAAGGTACATATATCACCCCTGTTCCTGTAAAGCAGTATCATAACGGCTGCCCTGCGAGCATTATCTCCCGGAACACGTGGATAATTACTCATCCGGCGATCGGAAGATGCCATTTCCCATTGAACATCCGTACCGGGTAGCTCACCCGATAACGCATTTGCAAGTATGTCAGGAAATCTGTCCAATTGTACTCTAAAGAAAAGACATTTCTTCATCAAATGGAACAGTATCGGGCCTTAAAAGTTTATTACAATGGAATCTTCTGGAAAAGAAATTTATCCGTTAACCCCGTTAACATCGATATGCAATCTGTACCTGAGTATCACACTTATGCCGGTTTACCGGCTTTGTTAACGATTGCATGGATTTGTAATCCGTGAATGGTCTCATTCATACCTGAGTGTATCAGCCGGATTCAGTGTGGCAGCCCTTATGCTCTCGAGACTTACTGTGATAAGGGTAACAAGCAGAACTATTATTCCACCTGTCAGATAAATGAGCCATGATATATTCACCTTATAAGCATAATTGGCAAGCCAGCTTCTCATTGCATACCAGGATACCGGGGCCGATATTATGAAAGCAATAATAACCCATTTAATAAAATCCCTGTTAATGAGTACCATGATATTCGAGATGCCGGCACCGTTTATCTTGCGAATGCCAATCTCTTTTGTTCTTGACCGGGTTTTCTGGTAAACTACAGCAAACAACCCCATCATAGAAAGGAAAAGGCTTATGATAGCACATGCACCTATGAGACTGATGAATTTTTTATTTTCACGGTGAAACCATTCGAATCTTTCACCAACAGTTTCAGTATTTACAGGGTAACCCGGGATTAGCTTATTCCAGGTTTCAGAAACAGCTATAAGTGCCTTCTTCTCCTGATTATTCTCAGGTTTGACAAGGAGATGATTTCCTTTCTCACTGAAAGATATAAAGGCCGGACCAACGTGCTGTTTTAATCCGGAATAATTGAAATCCTTTACAACACCGATAATTATCATTTCTTCCATGCCCGGTACGCTGTGACCAATAAGGTCCCGGCCTTTAAACAAGCTGGCAAATGACTGGTTGATAAGGCATTTATTTTTGTTTGACGAGAGTGTCTCTGAAAAATCGGATCCCTCTTGCAAATCGATTCCGAGTACACGTAAATAATTCTGATCGCCTGAGAAACCGGCCGGTGAATATTGTTTATCCACGCCACCGCTGTTATAATGAAGGAGAAGGAGATAATGCTCCAGAACAGGAGAAGCACCTACCACAGAGACATTATCGATGCAACTGTTTTTCATAAGTTCTTCCCTGAACACCACGGACTTATCAGCAAAATTCCCGGGCAGTTTAACTTCAATGACGTCTTTATTAAGACCAATTGGTTTATTCGATATATAAATCATCTGCCTGATAATTATTACAGAACATATTATCAGGGCAATTGATCCTCCAAGCTGGAATATATTGAACCATGGAATATAGATGCTCTTTACCCTGAAGTTATTGTTTGTCGTAAGAATATTTTTCAGGCTGACGTTTGAAAAGACCAGGTACAGGGTATAAATAAAAGTATTGGCAAGAATAAAAAGAGGCACTGCAAAAAGAAGCTTCAGGCTGTCCGCTCTGAGTATGTATCCTTCCGTAATGCTACTTCTTGTCAGTTCATTGAAAAACGGTAGCATGATGATCATCAGAAGGCAGGCAATAAAAAAGGATAGCATTACAACTGTCGTATTCTCAACCATGAAATTGAATACGAAACCTGCTTTTGAACCCCCGTTTACCCTGCGGATATAGTATTCCTTGATTCTTCTCAGAAATTTATTTGTAAGTATACCAAGGTAATTAAAGACTGCAATGCTTATGATAAGGATGCCAATGACAAGAGATATCCACAGATCATTCTTATCCCTGTTTACTTCAAAGCTTCTTCCGCGGAGCGTGTCAAAATATGTGTCTTTCAGCGACTTAAGGTAGTAGGGTCCAGGTGTTCCGTCATATATTACGGGTATTACATCTTTTTTCTCCTTAAACAGGTTCTCCAGTTCCCTGCTGTCACTGTTCTTACTTAACATCACGTAACACCGGCTGTCTTCTTCTCCTATAGGCTGTATCATATCGAATGTAATCTGTGTGCTTTCGACGGGTTTCTCAAATACTCCCGAGATTGTAAGATGTTCTGCCTTACCGGTGTTTACAATTGTGATTACTTTGCCATTAACATCGGTGGTTCCAAAATATTTTTTAGCCAGTTCCTCTGAAATAACTATGTTATTATTTGACTCAAGAACTGTTTCAGGACTTCCTGAAAGCAGCCTGTATGAAAAAAAACTGAAGAAATTTGGCGAGGTCCTTATTATTGTAGGTTTGTCATAATAGCTATGATTATTAGCTTCAATTTTCTGGGAACCTGAGTTACTTATCCGGCAGAAATCCTTAACCCGGGCAAAATTCTTTTTCATATATTCTGCAGAACCATATTTGCAGAAATACATTTTGCCTCCGGGCACCCAGGGATCATCACATTGCAGGGCATAGATCCGGTCATTGTCTTTCTGAAAATCATCCGCTTTCATTTCCCTTGTAATGAAAAGGATGATAAGGTTAAAACATGCCATCCCCAGGGCAAGGCTTATTATTATTACAATACTGTTAAGTCCGTCCCTACTCAGGTTTCTAAATAGTGGTTTTAATTTCATAAGGTTAATTTAATAAAATCATTCATATCGTAAGGCATCTGCGGGATTCCTTGTTGCCGCCCTGAGGCTTTGTCCGCTGACTGTGAGAGTTGCAATCAGTAGTGCGGAAACACAGGCTGCGGCAAATATCCACCAGCTAAAAGTTGCTTTATAGGCAAACCTGTTTTGCCAGGAATTTATAATATACACCGATGCCGGCACTGATATCAGGAAAGAGAGAAGCACCCATCTGAGAAAATCCCTGTTGATAAGTGCAAGGATAGCCGGGATTGTTGCTCCATTTACTTTTCTTAACCCGATTTCCTTTGTCTTCCTTGCAATAGTTATCATTGCAATCCCAAACAGTCCCATTGCCGATAAAAGGGCGGCCAGAACTGCAAAGAGACCAATGATCTTGTCCTGGTTCCTCTCATTACTGTAAAAATTATAGATCCTGTCTGACAGGTAACTAACCTCGAAAATCTGGTCGGGAGCATACTGGCTGTAAATATTTTTAAGTTTTTTAATAATCGCAGCATCGTTTTTCCCATCCGTCTTAATTGCCAGCAATCCCATTCTTTCAGGACTCTGTTGCAGGATAACCATAGGTTGAATAAGGGAATGCAGCGAATGTGCATGGAAGTCTTTTACTATACCTTTGACATAGAAGCCCATGTAAATTTCACCTGCCTTAATATTATATTCTTTGGCACTTGATTCGTTGAACAGCACTTCCCTGCGTCCCGGGTTGAAGGGTCCGAACGGTTCTCCTTCGATTACTTTAATTCCAAGCAGTTCTGTCATGCCTTTACCCATTATCATGCCGTCGAACCTTACCTTGTCGCCTTGAGGTGTGGCAAGCGTAACAGGCAGAAAGGCGCCGAAGGGTGGTATAAACGATGCACCTGCAACTGCTTTGACACCGGGAACCTTTTTCATCTCATCACAAATGGAATTAAAACCGGCTTTGAGATCCGGCGAACTGAGATCACTTACCAGAATATTCTCAGGATCTATTCCCTGAAAGTTTGTCATTGAATATTTTATCTGTCTTGTAACTGCAATAACACTAATCAAAAGAATGACATATATACTGAAGTGCAGGACAAGAAAGGAATAGTTCCATTTTCCCTTTTTGTATTTTTCAGCTGTTTTACCTGAAAGAAGTAATAAAGATGGAATCCCTGAGAAACGGATACCTATCAGTGATCCTGAGGCAAAGCCTGTGAAGAGGACCACTGCTACCAGTAAAAGCCACATATATGGATTTGAAAAAATATCGGGTCCCAGGGTCTTGTTTAAAGTTGTATCGATAAAGGTCATTCCTGTTCTAATTATAAGCATGGCAGGTATAAGACTGACAATGGCAACAATGTTGGATTCCAGTATCATGCGCGACAGTATGGTTCTCCCCGTAGCACCCAGGACTTTTCTTGTTCCAAACTCCTTTAACCTGTCGGCCGCTCCGGCACGTGCCAGCAGTATATAGTTTGTGACTGAAATAAGAAGGATAATAAGGGATATTATTTCATAGTATTTCAGCTCCTGGGGATTTCCCGATCTGCAGGCAGGATTTGCACCGGCCTGTCCCGATCTTAAATAGATGTCAGTCACCGGTTGAAGGGTGAAATTTATTTCTTCGGCATTCTGGTTATTAAGTAATTCCCTGTAATTGTCGACCTTTGATGCCAGGGCCCTTATGTCGGTATTTGGCTGCAGAAGGACATATGACAGATATCCACCGTTCTGCCAGCCAAGCTCTGTGTCTTTGTCATTACCATACTCTCCCAGGGATGACTGGAACTGACGAAACATCATTTTCGACAGTTTTATATTCGCAATGAAATTCGGGAAAAGGGTGGAGGTAGACGGGAAATCTTTATATACACCACACACAGACAGGTCGACAAACTTATTGTTAAGTCTTACCGACAGCACTGACCCAATCGGAGAACTATTGTTAAAATATTTTAGAGCAGTCGATTCGGAGACTGCCACTTCAGAAACAGCAGAGGCAGCATTTCCTGCTATCACCTTTATGCCCAGGATCCTGAAAATTGAGGGGTCGGCAAAACCAAAATTATTATCTCTCACAACCATCCGGTCAGTATTGTGTAACTGTATATCATTTGCCTGGTAGAACCTGAAATAATCCTTTACTTCAGGAAAATCATTTTCCATTTTTTCTGCAAGCGGGTATTGTGTCCCTGATGATCCCCCGTACATAATCCTGTACAGGTCCCGATGGTCCGGTATAAATTTATCGAAGGATGTCTCATGAAGGATCAATGCCAGTAGAAGAATTGTACAGCCAAGGCCGATACCCAGTCCCAGTATACTGATAACAGATTGAACCCTGTTTCTGAAAATGTTTCTTATTGCTGTTTTAAGGTCAGGACTTACCATAGCGTTCTGTTGTTAGGTTGAAAAAATGATTCTACAAAATCAAATATATAACGAAAAAAATAGTTATACAACTATGGAGTTAATTATTTACCAAAAAAAGCCCACTCTTACACAGGAGGGCTTAAAAATATTTATTTTATTTACTGATATTATTTTCCCGTTAGCCTGGATTTGCGATCCGCATTCTAATTCTAGTTAGCGCGGATTTGCAATCCGTGCTTATCAGTATGTTAAACAATTAGGTTCTCTACGCTTTACGCCCTATGCTCTATGTTTTCACCAACCCACCCCTTGCCCCACGCAAAACATGGCAGGCTCTCCCGGGAGGAGAATTCGAAGGGATTGACCTCAGCCCATGCTAGCCCGGATTTGCAATCCGTTTTCTAATGCTCGTTAACGCGGACGTGTAATTTAACATAAAAGAATCTGGCACAATATTTGTTTATTTTGTTGAAAGTCAAATACCTGATCTTGAAATGAAATCTTACGGCCCGTTACCCAGGAGGATTATCACCTTCAGTTTATTCATATTGAGTTTAATTATATCTTCTCATGAATTAATAGCACAAACAGATTCTTTGGCCTTCAGGGAAAAAGTATATCTTCATGTTGATCGCGATATTTATTTCCCCGGTGATGACATATGGTTTAAGGCATATCTTGTTAATGCTTCAGATAACAGACTCACCAGTCATAGCATGAATCTTCATATAGAGATGATTTCTCCTTCATCTGAAATTATTGCCAGTAAGATAATCCGTATTGAGGGAGGTTTGGGTAACGGTGACTTCAGTTTGCCATATGATGCGGGTTCGGGGTTTTACAGGCTTCGGGCTTATACAAACTATATGAGGAACATGAAGGATCCTCAGTTTTTCATAAAAGAGATTGAAATAATTAATGGGAATGAAAATAAGGCAGTACCCGGTATCAAAATGAAATTTGTACAGGGGGCAAACCAGTTACGTTTTTTTCCGGAAGGAGGATCTCTTGTTGACAGTGTACCTTCAGTTGTCTCCTTTAAAGCTGTTGATGAACATGGGAAAGGCTGTGATATATCAGGAAAAGTGTTCTCATCATCCGGTGAGCTTATTACGCTGATCAGATCCGTACACCTGGGAATGGGTTTTTTTCAACTGACTCCTGTGCCAGGTATAAGTTATTATTGCCTTTACCGGGGTCCTGACGGCATTGAAAAAAGAGCTGAAATACCTCAAAGTTTTCATGAGGGAATAACCCTGAGTGCATTGCATCGCAGGGATAGTGATCTTATTGTTACGGTGAGAGCCAATGCCTCGACGCTCAGATTATTATCAGGGCGGAATATTTCTTTAATACTTTCTTACCATAATATTGTTCTGGATACAATAAATTACAATATAGCGTCCCCTGTAACAAGCTTTTTGATTCCCTTGTCCGGTCTTCCGGAGGGAGTGATAAGGCTTACACTCTTAACCACTGAGGATCTTCCTTTTGCTGAAAGACTCGTCTATATTGAAAAAAGAAAGCCGCAGCAAATTAAAATTGAAACCGATAAGCTCCTTTATAAAACCAGGGAACCTGTCAATATGCATATCTCATTACATGAAGATTCATCGAATAACGAAACGATAAATATGTCTTTGTCTGTTGTGGATGAAAAGCTATCAGATAAGACATCAGGTCATCCCACGACAATAACTTCATGGTTTCTCCTGGAATCGGATGTACATGGTGAGGTTGAGGAGCCGTCTTATTATTTCGATCCGTCAGAACCGGGCAGGCTGCGTGATCTTGATCTTCTGCTTTGTACCCAGGGCTGGCGCGATTTTTCCTGGAAGTATGACAGCATATATTTCCCAGTTGAACATGGTTTTACCCTCTCAGGAAGCTTAAAAAAATATTATAAGGATAAGCCTCTTAAAGATTCAAGGGTCAGTATAGGTTTATTCGGGGACCAGAACATATTTATGACAACAATAGCGACTAATCCTGAAGGGAGATTTATCTTGCCAGGGTTGGATTTTACAGGAGAAGCCAGGCTGATAATCAGTGGTATCGACAGGAAAGACAGGTATGAAGGGAAGGTCTACCTGGATTCTGTATGTTATAATCCTCCGGCCGTATCCGGTGAAGTTAATATTTTTTATGTTAAAAATGATGAGAATAAAGCTGATGAGATAAAGTCTTTTTATGTTCTGAATGAGATGCAAAAGCAAAAATTCAGGCTTGCGGATACTATTAAACTGGGTGAAGTAACTGTTATCTCAAAGCCTAAAGATCCACAAACCCTGAAGATCGAAAGTGCAAGGTCACTTTATATGAAGCCCGATGCTGAACTGGTACTTACTGAACAAATGGAAAGTTACCCGAATGTCTTCGAACTCATGAGAGGCAGATTCCCGGGTGTAATTGTACGCGGACCAGATCTGGATGGCAATTATCTGATTTATGTCCGAGGCATAAGCAGCCTGAAAGCTGGTAGCCAGCCTGCAATATTTATAGATGGTATACATGCCCGTTTTGATGAGCTTCAATATTTCCCTGTTCAGATGATAGAAAGGATTGATATAATAAAATCTGTAGCATCAACGGTTATTTTAGGGATGAGTGCTGCCAATGGAGCGATTAACCTGATCACTAAAACGGGAGGATGGGAAGCCTTGCACAGGAATGTAACATATACTTCTACCAGGAATATTAAAGGTTATGATGAGGCACGCATCTTTTATTCTCCGGATCATGCAGATGATTCCGGTACCGGATATAAGCCTGACCAACGATATACTCTGTTATGGAAGCCATACATATCCCTGGCAAATGATCGTGACACTACTATTGTATTTTACAATGGCGATATTGATTCAGGAATAATAATTTGCGCTGAAGGTCTTGATTCAGAAGGGATCCCTGTCACTGGCAGGGCCAGGTATGAGGTAAAGAAGTAAAGGCTCAGCGGCGTAATGGTGCAGGTCCTGTGGGTCGTGCAAGTCTTGTTTTGTCCACCGAAGCTCAGTTAGCGCGGATTTGCGATCCGTTTTCTAATTCTCGTTAGCGCGGATTTGCAATCCGTGCTTAACATATTTATTCATATCTGAGTGCATCAACAGGATTTTTGGAGGCAGCCATAATGCTTTGCAGGCTGACAGTAAGAAGCGCTATTACAGAAACAAGCAGGAATGGCAGAATGAACAGCCATATATTAATACTGGTCCGGTAAACAAAATTCTGAAGCCACCTGTTTATTATGATCCATGCCAGTGTTCCTCCAGCAAAGGATGCAATCAGCAGCCACCTGATCAGGCCTGAATTTAGTAGAACAAGGATTTCACCTGTTCCTGCACCGTTTACCTTGCGTATACCTATCTCCTTGGTACGTTTTGCCACAAGTACTGACATCACCGAGATGAGACCAAGGCATATTATAATTACTGCAAGTACAGAGAAGAAGCCACTAAGCTTTCCCTGTGATATCTCACTGCTATAGGCTGTTTCATACATATCTCCGATAAGCTCGTAGCTAAAGGGATAATCGGGTAGCACTTCATTCCATATTGCCTGTAAATGCGACAGGGCTTCTGACCTGTGTCCTGCATCTGTCTTTACAAGGAAGCAGAGGTAAAATATTGGTTTCTGGAAGAGTACGTATGGTTTTATTTTATGCCTGTCGGTGTTGTAATTAAAATCTCTTACAACGCCCACTACTGTTCCGCCATAGAAGATATCCGGCACGTCGAATTTGATTTTGAATGGTTTTCCTATTGCCTCCTCAGGGGTCCAGCCCAGTTCCCTGACAGCCGATTCGTTGAGTATATAATCTTCTCCTTTCCTTTCAGGGTTATAGGGTGAAAAATCTCTTCCGGCAACAAGCGGGATGTTAAAGAAATGAAGGAAATTATCTTCAACTGAAAGTACAAACAGTTTCTTGCTGTCATCGTCCTTAATAAAACCGGAGGATTCAACCGGCAGGGCATCTACTGTCTCTCCGGAAGGTTCTTCCATAGAAGCCGAAACACTTACAACAAAAGGATCCCTGAGGGCTTTTTCACGAAACTCCCTGTATTTTCCCCGTATCTCCCAGTTTTGTTTTTTAAATGCCAGTATATCGTATTTACTGTCGTTGAGGCTATGCGACAGCATGAAACTGTTTTGTCTGTTAATGGTGACTGTAGTTATTATCAGTGCAATAGCAAGGCAGAACTGTATTGTCATTAATATCCCATAGGAAGAAAGACCCGCTTTGGTTCTCTCTGGCATCAGCCTGAAGGAATTCAGTGACCCATAGCGCGAAATAACGTACAAAATTACAGGAAGGCTTCCTGCTACAGCAGATATTAGCAGTACTATTGCAATTACAGGCCATACTGCGGTTATATCGCTTATTCCTCCTGGTAACAGGTTTGCATTAAAAATGGTACGGACCGGATTTAAAGAAATATTAAGAATAAGAACTGCCGCTGCGAATGAAATGAGTACGTTAACACCTGCCTCTGCCATTGCCTGGAGGATTATGCTTACACTACCGGATCCGGTTATCTTCTGTACATATATCTGTTTTTGTAAATTATAGAGTCTGGCTCTGTTAAGGTTAAAATTGTTCACCCAGGAAACAAGAAGTATAATTAAAGCGATAAGGATGAACAGATAAACACTTGTAATACTTCCGTTTGGTTCAGCCTCCCTGTCTTTATGAGAATAGAGATGAATATCCGTTATTTTCTGAAGGAATGGTTTATACTTATCCTGGTCCTCTTCCGGTATAACCTTCTTTATGAAGGCCGGAAAGCCGTTCATAATGTCTGCAGACCTGGTTCCCTTTTTTAGCAGAATATATACATATGCCCAATCGGGAGATTCGGAAGGGTTCTCAAAAGATGTCAGGATATCGAAATGAATATGAGACGCTGTGGGAGAATCTTTCATCACACCGCTTACGGTATATGGAACCATTTTTGTATCATATTCTCCTGATAGCATTATGGTATGACCAACAGGATTGATCTTACCAAAGCATTTATTTGCCGTTGATTCGGATATTACTGCAGTATGTGGCCTGATCAGTGCTTTTTCCGGATCACCATAATCCATGCTGATATTAAAAACCTTAAAGAAATTGGAATCAGTGGCAAAGACACGGTCAGTATAAAACCTGTTTTCGCCTGCCTTGATCGCGGTATGCCTTAATGGTCTGAGTCTTACCATTTCTTCAATCTGCGGAAACTCCGAAGGCATTTGCCATATCCATTTCTCATAACATCTTGCAAAATGAAGATGGCTGCCTGAGAATGATGTTTCGAATGTGAGCCTGTAAATCCTGTTTGCATCAGGCAGTTCCCTGTCATAACTAAGTTCCCTGGCTATCCATACAGCAACGGCAATAACACAGGTTAATGCAATTGCAAGACCCGTTATATTCAGGATGGTATAACTTTTTATCCTTGTAAGGTTTCTGAAAATGATCTTGCGGTTTATCATCACATTTTACCCCCCAAACTGGGGAGCTTAAGAATTATTGATTTGGTTCATCTGTCATTTATCAGTGTTTGCGTGGATTTGTATTCCGCGCGACAACGTTTATTACCAACTTTATCTTGATCCTTTTATCTTCCTACTCATATCTAAGAGCTTCCATCGGGTTTCTTGTAGAGGCTCTCCATGTCTGCCAGCTTACTGTAAGGAAAGCTATTAACAGTTCTGCAATGATAGCACCTGCAAAAATCCACCATTCGATCCTGATATGAAATGCAAAACTGCCAAGCCATTTTTTTGCTATGATCCATGCCACAGGACTTGCTATAATTCCTGCAACAAGTATCCAAACAGAGAATTGCTTTGACAGCATAAGAAGCATACCTGAAGGTTTTGCACCAAGCACTTTCCGTATGCCAACCTCCTTTACCCTTCTGCTTACAATATATGAAGAAAAGCCAAACAGACCCAGGCACGAGATAAATATCGCAAGTATTGTGAAAATGGTGAGAAGTCTTCCGCTTTTTTGCTCGGTACCATACAGGCTGTTGTAGGCATCATCCAGCCGCCTGTAGTTTAAAGGAGTCCCGGGCAGAACCGTATTCCATACATCTTTAACATATGTGAGAGTGGCTCCGGTATTCTCGTGACTGATCTTCATGGCAATTGTTATGTACATATCGGGATTTATGTAGATTAGTACAGGATTTATCTTTTCGTGAAATGATTTGACATGAAAGTCCTTTACCACACCTATAACAGTTACCCCGTCTTTGAAATTATCGCCTGGGATGATAAGTTTTGAGCCTACAGCTTGTTCAAGGTTAAGAGCTGTGACAGCGGACTGGTTAATTAATATGCTGCCATTCTGGTCAGTGGAAAAATCTTTTGAAAAATCGCGTCCTTCTGTTATTTGCAGTCCCATGGATCTGACAAAACCATAATCAGCCGGTAAAGCCTGAATGATAACAGATTTATCGGCTTCCTCTCCCGGCTGGCTTACACCAATGTTCATCTGGCTGTTTACCCCGGGAAGTGTATAGGCACCAGATAAATATTTGATATTACTGTTTTTTAACAATTCATTTTTCAATACATCATATTTCCCTTTTATTTTATCGTCCTGTCCGGGAAAATTAAGAAGTATGACATCTTCTTTTGAAAAGCCCAGGTCAGAATTTTCCACGTAGTTCAGCTGGCGGAATATGACAGTGGTTCCGATAAGTAGAATAATGGCGATGGCAAACTGTGCCATAACGAGTATTTTCCTGACAGAAAGGCTCCCGCCCTGGCTCAGTGACTCTTTCCTGAATATCTGTACGGGGATGAGCCTCGATATATATAATGCAGGGTATATCCCGGCAGTCAGGCCTACAACTGTTATTATCAGAAGAACAAGTGCACCCAGTATTAAAAAATGATTGCCTGTAAGAACATTGTTATTACCAAGGAAAGTATATAACCCGTTATAGAACTGTTCAAAAAGAAATATTCCTGTCATAGCTGATATAATAACAATAACCATAGTCTCCGTCAGGAACTGGAAGACAAGCTGTTTGCGTCTTGCTCCGGCAGTTTTGCGTATGGCTATTTCCGTTACTCTTCCAAGGTATTTTGTAACGGAAAGATTTAGAAAGTTGAAACAGGCAATCAACAGTATTAAAATTGCGGCTGAAAGAAAGATATAAACATAAGTCTTGTTTCCTTTGGGACCTATATCACCTCTTATAGTATTATCCCAGTGGATACTGCTCAGGGGCTGCATCTCGAATTTCATTCTTGATGACAGCCATTCACCTGCATTTTCTTTAAGTATCCTGTCCATTTTAGGGACAAGTGTATTTGCACTGACATTGTTGCTGAGAAGGACATATGTCAGATCATCACCCCATTGGTTCCATGGGCGCTGTGGCGACTGTCCTAGAGCTTTAAGTGTTGAAAAAGAGATCAGGAAATCAGGGTGAAGATGCGTATTCTCAGGAACATCTTTCATTACCCCGGTTATTTTCAAAGGAGTATTGTTATATGTTAATTCCCGTCCAAGAGCATCTGATTCTCCGAAATATTTTCTGGCGGCACTCTCCGCTATAACGACAGAATACGGATCTGTAAGTGCTTGTCCGGCATCACCCTCTAACAGGGGTAAGGTGAATATTTTAAAAACATCAGGATCGGCAAAATATGTGTCAGGTTCTTTTATATCCTGGTTTTCGCTGTTTTTAAATGAGGCGGAATAATCTTTTTTTATCCTGACAGCTGCTTTTACCTCCGGAAGCTGGGAATCAACTGCCAGTGCAAGTGCAGGCATCGATCCTGCAAATTTCATAGTATTTCCTTCGGAGCCCCATTCAAGGGCTATCCTGTATATGTCTTTCCTGTTTTTCTGAAATCCTTCATAACTCAGTTCATTTACAACATACATAAGGATGAGAAGGCTTACTGTAATTCCAAGTGTGAGACCTGAAATATTAATTAAGGCAAAACCTTTATTCTGTCTTAACGTGTTTATGGCTGTTTTTAAATAATTTCGGAACATCTTTTTAAATTTAAGTGCCTGTCCGGGTACTATTTAACCGGTATTGCTATTAGTATGATCTAACAGTTTGGCGGTGCGACGTATTTTATCTTAACAGGGTTTTTATCTCTTCTCATCACTCGATATCAGTCCATCTGATAACCGTATTATCCTGTTGCCATATTTTGCAAATTCTTCGTTATGAGTGACCTGTATTAAAGTTATACCCTCACTGTTAAGTTTCTTCAGGAGATCCATAATCTGCCTGCCCTGGTCGGTATGAAGGTTCCCTGTTGGTTCATCAGCCAGCAGGAGCTTTGGTTTTCCGACAATAGCACGGGCTATCCCTACCAACTGTTGCTGACCTCCGGAGAGTTGGGCAGGGAACAGATCTTTTTTGGCCACCATGTTGAATCTGTCAAGCATGTCGGCTATCATTGCCTTCCTGTCATTTTTCTTAACGCCCTTATATATGAGAGGTGTTTCAATATTTTCATAGACTGTAAGCTCATCAATAAGATGAAAAGCCTGGAAGATGAAGCCTATGTAGTTCCTGTGATAATGACTTTTCTTTTTTTCATTTAACGACTGTACCGGTTCGTCCATAAAAAAGTACTCTCCTTCACTGGGTTCATCAAGAAGTCCTACTATATTCAGAATCGTTGACTTTCCGGCTCCACTGGGACCCATTATCGTAACAAATTCACCTTCCTGGATCTCAAGGTCAATATCCTTAAGAACATAAGTTCTCTGGAACTTTGAATCGTAGTATTTGTAGACGTTTTTTAATGTTATCATGATTTATATCAATTAGAAATTAAAAATGAGAAATTAGAAAACTAATTAAGAAATATATGTAAGTTATTTATTTTTTGAGGTATTAATGATGCTATAAAGTATCTTTAAGAATTCTTCACATAACTTAATCAAAGGCTGATACTGGTTCTTTTCAAGATAATTGGTTTCATAGAGGAGCCTTAACCAGTATTTTGTTTCCCTTGCTTCTTTATATGCAATACTCATTTTTGCTGTAAAATCTTTGTTTGAGATACCACCGACAGCTTCTTCAATATTAGCACCAATTGATGTACCACAACGCACCAATTGCCTTGACAAAATAAATTCCTTTTTGTCAGCCTGAAGCGTTTGATAAGTTCGGATTATCTGTACTGAAAATTCAAATGATTTATTAATAATAATATTTTCTCTCATATATATTAAATTACTTCATTATTCATTGTTCATTGTTCATTGTTCATTGTTCATTGTTCATTGTTCATTGTTCATTGTTTATTCATACCTCAATGCTTCCACCGGGTTCTTTCTCGCTGCTTTCCAGCTCTGCCAGCTGACAGTAAGAACAGCAATCATTGTTGCAACAAGTCCTGCAACAATAAATATCCACCATGCCAGTTTTGTCCTTACTGCAAAATTCTGTAACCATTTATGCAATGCGAACCATGCTACCGGAGACGAAATAATAAAAGCCAAAAGGACCCATCTCAGGAAATCCCTGTTAAGCATTAGCATTACCTGTGGTATCTTTGCCCCGTTGACCTTCCTGATACCTATTTCCTTAGTTTTTTTGGTGAGTGTATAGGACGACAGAGCAAATAACCCTATGCATGAAAGTATGATAGCGAGTGCTGAAAACCAGCCAATTAGTTTATTGGTCTGTACATACTCTTTATAGTAATCATTAAGCTTATCAATAGCAAAAAAATAGTCCAAAGTTGTTTTCGGATCAGTATTTTGCCAGAGATTCTTCATAAGAGCGATAACCTTTGTTACAGTTCCCGGCTTACTCCTTACAGACATGTAAGGCCAGTTTGACAGGTCATCATATTCAACAAAGAAGTGAGCCAGAGGCTGCATTTCGCCCTGTAATCCCTGGTAACTGAAATTATCCACTTCTCCAACAAGCTTCCATGGATTGCCGGTTTTTGAACTCTCATGTAAAATCTGATTGGAGATTTCTTTATATCCCAGCTTTTTCATGGCTGCCCTGTTAAG
>Ga0102950_1000052_pt1 | contig 28670 bp, 58 predicted proteins | sample SalPon2A_B_D2_MG_FD_78505 | JGI IMG/M metagenome (GOLD analysis project Ga0102950, IMG submission 78505) | Soil microbial communities from South San Francisco under conditions of wetland restoration - Salt Pond MetaG R2A_B_D2_MG | ecosystem: Environmental > Terrestrial > Soil > Wetlands | place...
CGGCAGCGATCCGCCCGGCAGCGATCCAGGGCCGCCGACCGCCCGGCAGCGATCCAGGGCCGCCGACCGCCCGGCAGCGATCCGCCCGGCAGCGATCCGCCCGGCAGCGATCCGCCCGGCAGCGATCCGCCCGGCAGCGCAGCAGAAAGGCCGCCCGTGCAATCCGCACGACCGGCCTTTCGGAACAACCGTCACAATCAGGCGACACGGTAAATGAACCAGTATTCGCCACAAGCCTCAAATTCGTTTTCTTCGCCATCATACCCCGAAAGGTAATGACCGGCACCATCGATACGAGCGTCACGTTTCCAACCATCCCTATCAAAGTAGGGACCGTCAGAACCCTCAACACACTCATCAAGGGTATTTTCGAGCGCGTCCTCAAAAGCGGTCTCACGCTCATCGTCGGTAAGAATCCGATATTCATTACCACCGATCTTGACGACACCACCGTGACAGATGGAACAATCGGCAGGGCCGGTATTGTTCCCCTCATGCCTACTCCAGGCACAACCGATAAGACAGAGCTTATCGTCGTCATCGTCAAATTCGCCACATTCGAGCAGATCGTCAATGACGGTATCAAGCATACTATCGGACAAACCGTTGTCAATCAGCGTATCGAGTGCATTCAGCATAATCGGAACCCTTTAGGTAGAATCGGAACAAATGGAACAAACGGGCGACCGGAACAACCGGCCTACTCCTCACAGAACCCCTCATCGCCAATAACGTCAGCAAGGTCGCGACCGTCACCACCATCATGGCCGTTATCTTCGGTGTTTTCCTCGGGAGCGATAGAATAGCAAAATTCGAGAACCCTGCCATCTTCGGTATCAAGCGACCAACCGGAATAACTCGCACGAACCTGAAAGACATCGTAACCACCCTCATCCTTACGAATGACAACTCTGCCATCTTCGTGATCTTCCGTAATCTCGGAATAACCGTTCTCAACCAACTCGGCCGATTCAACCGTCACAGGCTGCCAATCCTCGCGATCGGCACAGTCCTCGTAGGCATCACAAGCGCCACACTTGGTATCACAGGAGTAACCCAGACAATCCTTCGGATCGACAGGACCCTCATCTTCATCCGGTTTGACATATTCCAGAATAACGACAAAGATCGGCGATTCGCAACAATCGCCACAGTCGTCCTCATCGTCAGCATCCGGATCATCGTCGAGAAGCTCACGACCGCACGATTCGCACTCGTCAGAATAACCGTCATCTTCGGCACCGCAACCCGGACATTCCTTCTGACTGGTATCTTCGTTCGCGGCGGCATATTCGACCGCACACTCAGCAAGCGCGCCACTTGCATAATCGGCACGACCCCGATTATTGAGCATATCTTCGACAAGCGTCCTACGAACGGCATCGGTGTCACAATCGTCAGGAAGGGTCTCACCGGCAGGACCGTTCCAAGCATCCTCAACCAACTCATCGATAATATCGGCAAGGGTCGTCTTTTTGCCATAAAAGGCATAGACCAGATGTTCGGAATGTTCGGCGTTGTCGGCACAACCATATCCACCCCAGTAATCGCCAAATCCGGCATAATGGAAATGAGCGATCAATTCGGCACCATTCGGAAGCATCGTCATAATCGGAACCCTTTGCGGTCGGTTTGCGGTTTGCGGTTTGCGGTCGGTTTCTCGTTACAATTGAAGTATACACGCGCCCGGCCGATTGTCAAACAATCCGCCCGGAATTCTACCGCGAAGCGCAGCCCGGCAGCCCGTAACCCATAGCGGGCAACGGGCAACGGGTTACGCGCAGAAAATAAACTTCCGGCAGCGATCCGCCCGGCAGCGATCCAGGGCCGCCGACCGCCCGGCAGCGATCCAGGGCCGCCGACCGCCCGGCAGCGATCCAGGGCCGCCGACCGTATACTATGGGCCAGGAAATGCCGACCGGCATAACCGGCCCGATCGATTTTATCGGTTCTCCTTGACTTTTGCCGATTATATGGTAGAATTGTATAGACACGAAAAACCGACGATGACGATTCTACTGAAAGGTCTGGCTATGCCGGATGCTACGGCTATCTGTTTGTACCGATTATGCCAAGCCTTGGCACAATCTACCGATCCGGACATATCCGGACAATCCGGACAACCGGATCATCTAGCGCATGCTGCGCATCCAACCGATCCGGACATATCCGGACAATTCATCCAATCGGTATTATTCCTCCGATCCCTCCATACCCTACCACGCCTACAACTTGTCCAAGCCCTACGACACCACCGGACCATCTATCCGTTACCACCGGTCGATCCGCATTACCGACATGGCCGGTATCAGTGGACAATCCGGACAATCCGCATTACCGCTCCAACCGGCAGAATCCCTACGACCGGCACAACCGGCACAACCGCTCTAACCGGAACCGCTCTAACCGGAACCGCTGACGGGTCCCGGTTGAAATAGCCCAAATGGAGTCGTTTGAGTTTTTTGGGGGTCGTTTGGGGCCCGAAAATTTCGCCTTATATATTATCGATTTCGTTTCTCCGCTCAGCCCGGCCATGGCCCTCTGCCAGAACATGTCGATCGCTTCGACATATCCCAGGAACATGTCGATTATTTCGTCGAAAACGTACATGTCCATCTGGAGCCCGTAAAGGGCCCATACGCAGCCTCAAGCTTTGGTTGCTCTACCGACACCCTTTTGCTTGCAAGCCTCACCACGGACCGCTCAGAAGCTCACCGATCCCATTCACGAAAACATACCAGTTTTTGTGAAGAGGTGCGGCCCACTTCTTATTTGATCGGCAAGGTCCAGCGAGGCCTTGAATCGACGCAACTTGTTGTATAGAAACGAGTTGCTTATTTGCACGATAGGGCCCGGGCGGGGCCTGAAAGATCGAGCCACCCGTTTAGGGGTGAAGCACTCCGCTCAGGTTGGATCGGCGGCAAATCGCGGCACACGGCGGCAGATCGCGGCACACGGCGGCACACGGCGGCAGGGGAATTTTGGTCGTCAAACCCAGGTCAGGAATTGGTTAGCCAGGCCATGGCCACAGAGGGAAATTTTGGTCGTCAGACCGGGTGGGTGTACACTGCCTTAGTATACTAAGCGCGACCGGGAATAGAAAACCGAACCCGCCGGAAAACGGGCCCGAGAGAATAGACCCACCCTATCCGGCATCATGGACGGACTGCAGTTTTGTTTGGCACCGGGAGTCTCCAGAGGGTAAGGAGGAACCGACCCGGGAGAAACCGCAAAGAAACCCCGGGTCGGCTCGCTGCCATGATGATTTAGTAGGCCTTAGTAGGTGTGAATCTGTCCGTCTTCGCCGAGTTCAAGGTGGGTCTCGCCATAGGTTCCGGCCAGCCTCTCCAAGACCGTGCCGTGGGTGGGCCAGTCGCCATCCCAGAACCCAGCCCCGTGACCGTTGCGAGTCAACCAGAAGTCATGCCCTGCGTCATCCTCACGACCGGAAATCTTGTCGCCAGCCTTCTCTTGGAAGTCCCGGCAATCCTCGATCATTGCCGCCATGGCCTCTTGGGAGAAATGAGTCTCATCGTAGTTGGCATCGAATGGCTCGCCACCAGAGGGGTCGGATTCGTCATTCTCGATCCACAGGGCGCAGTTCATGTAGCCCCGGGTGAATTCGTCTTGATCGAAGTAGTCCAGCATGTCGTGGCTCCAAGTGTGTTTCTCTTACACCTAAAGCATACCACACTTTTCACCGAAGTCAAATCAAATCCCGCTTAAATGAAATCCTCAGTTGGGATTGGGCCCAGCGTCACCGGCTTTGGTAACAGGAACCCCCTCACGTTTAAGCACAGCCAATGGTAAACATGCCATACTCGATGCGTTGCTGTGCGGCCTTGGTGGTGGCGGTCATCAACATAAGCCCATACCACGTTGACAAACTTCGCCCCATGTGAAACCACACACGATCGAGCCTTGCAGTTTCGCGTATACCCTTACCTGAAATCGCCCTGATTGAGTCAGCAAAGAATGCCCAGTGCCGAAGCACCCCATCACATGGATGTTCAAGTGGGCCAGGGCCCAGTACATGCTCCACAAGGGCTTTGTTGTCAGGGAAATCGCCGGTCAGGTCAATCATCTTGTCGCTCATGTCACTCATAGCGTCACCTCAAATCCAGGTCGTGAGAAACTAGCCACCAGTTCCATCGCCGCAGCGTTGCGTCCAGGCGGGCAGTCGTCAGTGTCGGATCGGTTCAGCAGCAGCAGCAACAAGCTGTTGACAGTTTCGGATCGCGCTTCGTTGGTCGTTCTCATACATCCAGCCCTTCGTTTTTGAACACGGCAACAATGATTCCGTCAGCAGTTCCAGCGTCGACAAGTAGCTCGCCGTTGAGTAGGTCCCGCAGACGTAGGCCTATGTCATACCAAGCCTCGCCCAGCACACCATCATCAAGGATACCCGTCTGGTATCGATCATAATGCTTGTCGGCATACCAGACCCAGTCTTGAATCATACCAGCAACAGGGTCATCGATCCATCGCCAGTCCGTGCCAGGGTCACCCAGGCTAATCATCCGCCGGTGAATGTCTTTGTTCTCTTTTCGCATGGTCTACCATTCCATTCCCAAGCCGGTCACGGCCTGTTTGAATTCACGGATCAGTTTCGGGAGCCGCTTTGTCAAGCGCGCTTCCAGCCCGTCGGCCGTCAGGTCTTTGTCGGTCGCCTCTGGCCAGACAGCAGAGGCCCGGGCCGCATCCAGTTCCCGTTCTTTGCCCTCGCCCATGACGGGTTCCCATTGGCCGACCATCGTGGATTTCTCATAGCAGCACTCCAAGGTCACCTTGGGCGGGTTGAATTGCCACATCGGCCGACCGCCCTTGTCTCGCCGTTGGTCCCCGGGGCAGTAGCCCCAGTGGTCCCGGTCGCTAGCATGAAAGATCGTGTTGGCCAGATAGTGCATAGGCCCATCGACTGCACACAAATGCCACTTGATAAGCGGCGCGAGGTCGGGGAAGTGTTCTTCTATCAGGTCGTGGACGCAACCACAGGTCTCGACCACGCCCTTGACCCGAAGCTCGCCGGTAATCGAAAAGGAATTGTAGCCGTTGCTACACTGGTCGTCGAATCGAACGGTAGCCGTCAGCGTTTCCCGGTCAGCAATCTGTTTTTTGAATTTCAGCTTTTGGTTGGGCGTCCAGGTGCTACCGTTATGGAATGGCCGTGGCGTGGCCACCAGTTTGGTCCGGCCGTTGGGGTGTGTGCGGGTCCCGACACCCTCCTCGACCGTCAGGGTCCACTCGTTGTAGTCATCATCGCCATCATTCCAGTTGGCCAACACAGCGTTGTATATGGCATCGCCAGGGCTGCCAACATCATAGTAGCCGTACATGTCCATCTTACGATAGGCGTGGTCAATCAATGCGACAGTGTATTTCATGCGGCTTCTCTTGGTTGTTGTGTTGTGACCATGAAAAAGTATCGGTGGTTGCGTCGAAGGGTCAACAGCGTCACGTCGCCGGTATGTTCTGGGGCCCAATGTTCCGGATCGAATCTGGGTTGGTTATCCATTGCAACAGTCAGAATGGCGTCACCCGGTGTGTCGGCCTCGGCCGTATGTTTTTCAATTGCCCCGTCGCCGTAATACGATACGTTGTATCTCATGTTGCCCCTGTAATTTGTAGCACGTAGTGTGGTTCTAGTAAAGGATGTTCTGCCAAGGCTCGGGTATCATACGGGCCATGTATCACAAAGCCAGTAACCAAGCCACCAATCAATTGTACATAGCTGCCGTCGCAGTCAGCTTCCCCGATAAGCTCAACGATTTCGACAAGGTCGCCGCCATACGGCTGGCTGTCGATAACAATCTCTTGGTGCATGTAGGCCTCGCCCCATTCAACAAAGGGCCCAACCACTGCAAAACCTTTTTGGATGCTTCCGTGCAGCACGCCCCAGCGTGTTGTTGATTCACTCATTGGGGTCTTCCAGTTTGGCCGTAGAGTATTGTCGACCGTTGGGCCCATGCAGTAGGCTGTCCAGCCCGGCCCAGTTCGCCGCAGCCGCCTCGGTGTCAAAGGTTCCGAATACCTCGAAGCCACCAACTGGATCACCAGCAAGGACCACATAGTCGCCGGGCAGCCCCTTATAGGCAGCGGGGTCATTGAAAGTCACCACTTCCCATGGGCCGTCCATCACGCGCTCGGCCCAGTCAATGGCCGTATTCAAGTTGGCGAAGGGTCCCGTAAGTGTGAAGCCATCGCCCAAGCCGCCACCAACCACAAGCGTTCGATTCTTAATATCCATCATGTTCCTCAAGGTTTGTTAGGGGTTCAGCCGCCCAGTCCGGGGGCTTCCAGTTTGGTTACAGCAAATTGTTCTCGTCGCATTGGGCCAGCCAGCAAGTTGACATAGCCCACCCAGTTGGCCGCCGCTTGTGGCGTGTCGAAAGTTCCGACGATCTTGAAGCCATCCAGCGGGTTGCCAACAACTAACACATTGTCGCCGGGTTCCCCGACATAACCTGCCGGGTGGCGAATCGTTGTTATTTTCCAGTCCCGGCCATACACATTGTTGGCATAGTCTAACGCATCCGGATAGTCATCAAAAGGGCCCACGAAAGTGAAGCCAAGGGTCAGGTCGCCAGTGATTACGATTGTGTCGTGCATAGGTTCAGTCTCGGGCCAGGGCGGCAACAACCCGCCGGGCAACATTACCGTGAACAGCAGCGGAAGCCAGGGTGGCCAGCAAAGAGGTCATTGCTTCACCCCGCATCTCAGTGTAGCTCTCGGTTTGGCGGAATTCCTCTTCGCTCTCGTAGGCACAGGCTCCCAGGTATTCGCTTGCCTCATAGCCACCACAAGAGGCAGTGACCTTGGCCAGGCACCATGCCCAGGGGTTGACTTCTAGCTCGTGCTCGATTCGGCGTTCACGCTCTTGATCGTAGTCGGGGTCGCCGGAATCAAAGCAGTGGCCAAGGTAGGGAGCTTCCTCGGGTAGACAGGTAACCGTGTACTTGATTTCGTAGTCGTCTTCGAGATGCTCGACCGCCGCCAGGAAGGCATGCTCGACAGCAGCGGCCACTTCACCAGCATCGTCGCCAGTGTATTCCACTTCGCCATCCAGCAGGATGAAAGCGTATTCACGAAGGTCTTTGGCCAGGTCTTCGATTCGTTGGGTGACGGGCATTGTGTTGTCTCAGTGTGTTGCGGTTCCTTGTACACCTAAAGCATACAACATTTTGAGCCAATGTCAAATCAAAATCCGGATAAAATAAAAGGCGGGGTGGTCCTAGTAGCCACCCCGCCCATCTCCCTCCACCGCTTGTATTGGTCCGACAGGGCGGCTTGCTGACAGACAAGTCGTCCCGTCGGGACAGCGGTGCGTTAAGCCGCCGTCATCGCCAATTGCTGCCAGCTTGTTAGGGGTCGTGTCAAGCCCCACTGGCAGCCGTCCGTTGTGTTGGGCCCGGCGGGACGGTTCGCTGATAGTCAAACCGTCCCGCCGCCGACAGCGGTTGATGTCGCTCACCGCTGGCGTTGCCCAAAGCTGCCAGGTCACCATTAGGGCGGATTAGACCCACCTGACAGCAGGCGTTGTATTATGGCGGGTGGGTGTACCACAATCCCCACCCGCCAGTTGGCCTACATGGCCACTCTGTTGGCATGAGGGCCAGGGCGGCTACCGATTTCCGTCCTGACCCCCGCCCGGTCTGGGATTTCCCAGACGGGTCTTTCGTCACGCTTGTATAATGGGTAGGGCGGTCGCCGTTTCCGCCCTACCCTGACCAACCCGTTGTCTCCCGGGAGGGTCAAAGTTCCTCGCTGATCCAACAGTCCAGGATCGTGCCCAGATCATCGCTCTTGCGATCGTTCGCTGTATCCTCGGCCGTTTCCAGGGCGGCCCCTTCCAACTCCGCTTGCCGTTCCTCTTCGGCATCATCCCAATCACAGGACCAATCGTCATAGAGGTCGTTGAGTTCGGCGATAAAGTCCTGCCATTCACTCATCACGGCATTGCCGTATGTGAAGGCCGCTTGGGTGCTCACGGCTTGCCGTGGGTCTTGACCCTCCCACAGCCCATAGTCCGTTTCCTCGGCGTAGGCGAGTTCGTCCAGCAACGTGGCAGCATCCAGCAAGTTGTAGGCCCGGCTAACGTGCGATTCGTAGTGGTAGCTGTCGCCGCTCGGGTAGTCGTTGTACAGGTCATCGCTGGCCTTGCCGTTTGCCAACATGAGTTCAATGATGGTCTCACGGAATTCGGACACAGTGTCTCGGGCGTCGTCTTGTGATCGCGTGCGGTAGTTGCTCATTGTGGTGTCTCAAGGTGTTGTGGTTTCGGGTACACTTAAACATACCACACTTTGGCCGAAAGTCAAATCAATATCTGAGTTCGTTCGGGACCCAGTCTTCTGACACATTCACCTGAACACTGAACAGCCGGAAGTCGTGTTCAATGATCTCCAGAATTTGTTCCTCGCCTTCTCGGGCCCACAGTATTCGCTCGCCGCATTCCATGTGGATCAGCGCCCCACGCTTCTCGTCATCGGGGTCGGTGGAGACTACTGACCCGCTACCGTCCGACGCCAGGAATTGCAACGCCCGGACCGGGTACTCAAACTTGCAACCACCATTGGAGAAGTCATCATTCTTACCCCACGGGCAATCACTGATTGGGACGGCCTCAGCCGCTACCAATTGTCTCTTGCGGGCATTCAGCCACAAAAGAATGTATGCCTCGGATTCCAGCCAGACCAGTTGATTGAACATCACACACCCTCAAATTGGGTTTGCAGGAAGTTAGCCACATACTGACCAGCTTCACCGGGGGTTGCGAAATTGACTCCAGTGCTATCGCCGGGCCCGTCCACATAGAACGGCAGTCCTTCATGGGTGGGCTCGACGTACACTTCCAAGTAAGGCCCATTAGGCGGTTCGTGCAGCAGCGGTGCCACAGGCTCGGGCGCGAGTTCGGCGTCGTGGATCAGGTCGCCGATATGGGTTCGCACCTTGTTGGCCAGCCGCAGCAACAAGTGGGCCATCTCTTCGTCGTCCAAGCAGGCCATTTTGAAAGCGGCCCCAAAACATGTGCCCTTCGTGAGGGTATCAAAGTCCTGCCGAATTCGTTTGGCAGCCGGGGATCGTGGGTCAGGAATCGAGTCAAACATAGGGTTGCTCCAAGTTGATTTCTCTTACACCTAAAGCATACCACAGTTTCGACCGAAGTCAAATTATAACCCGGATAAAATCTTGCCAAAAGCCCGCCGCAAACAGCCCTCTTCGTATTCGGTTTCTTTGCACCCCTCCTCAGCGTCTTGGTGCAATGCTCGCATAGCGGCCTCGACCAGTTCGTCCATGGTTTGTGTACAGGTGACTGACTCTTTCGTCAGTTCTCGGCCCAGGGCGACACCATCGGCAAAGACTTTGGCCTTGCGGTATGTGTAAACGGTCTTCAACGGGCCGTCCCGTGGGCCAAAGATAAAAGCGCGGGCTGCATTTGTCAGGTTCTTATGGGTCGTGACCCACAAGCCAGATATACGGCTTAGCGTTCGGATTCGGTCTTCCATAGCTACCCCAGAAGGTTATACATGCCGGTGTGGTAAATTTCCGTCAATCTTTGGCATATACCACACATGTTCCCCATGTGTGAATCGGACGCCCACCACAGTGCTCTTGACGCCAATTTCCAGGCTATCAATCCAGTGCCGCATGGTGATGGTGAGGGGGCCCTTAACGAAACATTCAATGGGCTCCGTGAGGCAGCTAGTCACCACATTTAGGGGTAACTGGTATACCGAAAGTTTCCGTCCGCCATACGCATCAAAATCCTCGCCGGTATAGACCGGCTGCCCCAATGGAATCACCTCAATGTAGTCGCCAAGTGAAAGCGTTTGGTCGTCCAGTTCCAGAAGAAACTCACTTTCAAAGTGACCTTCCCGGCAAATTCGCATTTTGTGCATGGCTCAGTCCACCTCTTGTAGGAGTCGGTCAAGCTCGGCTTCGATCGCCGCCCGTTGCTGGGGCGTGAAGTCGATCCCGGATTTCAACAATGGGCAGATCACAGCGCCCATGCCCTCGACGATCATGCGGATATGGCTTGGGCCATCCATCAAGTCGGACGATATGCGACCGCTACCGTGGAAAACGGTATCGTGGTTCGGTAACACCAGGAATATGCTAGGCATACTGTCCCCTCTGTTTGCGTCTCCGGGCCTCGCCCAGGCTGATACCTTCCTTGGCGGCAATTTTCTTCATGCTCAGCCCGGCCCACTCACCGCTACCGTTGCTCGGTGTGGTCGCGGCCTTGAACTCTGCCGCCTTTGTCGCCTTTGCATGGGCCAGCACAGTGCTATGCTCGCGGTACATCGCACACGCCCCGCCCTTGAATGCCGGGCAGCCTGTCGTGCATGGGTCGCGGTTGGTGGCGACGATAAGGGCCAGCCAAATATCATTGGCCTTGGGCCCCTTGCTCTCGCATTGAATGCAGCCGCCAGCTTGCAGCACATCGTGGTACAGGTCCCAAGCTTCTGTCAGTTTGTCCGTCGGCATCCGACTAATCCTGGGGTTTGAAATGTTCGAGCCATTCCCACCAATCAAGGGAACCGGGTTCATACACGTCAACCAGATTACCGTGACAATCGGTCACTCGCATTTTACCCTCTTCATCTGGTGGCGCGACCTCCAGGTCGCCGTCGGCTTCGTAGGGTTCCGCCTCTTCTCGGGTGGCCTCAACCTCTTCCATGGCCAGGTCGTCAAGACAGCCATACTCGGCATAGTAGGCACAGGTCTCGCAAATGACAAACCAGTGGGTGTCGCTTCGATTGTTCCAACCGGACGCATGGTGTCGGTTACCGCCTTGTGGGTCGCCGCAACAGTCACAGGGCGTCCAGGAAAACCATGGCTCAATTTGCGACTCGCTAGTCTCGCCGCATTTCAAGCAGTAGTTTCCCATGGAATCCCAGCTACCGCCGCACTGGACACAACAGGGTGGGTTACCAGCACTCAGGTGGGTAATCCCGTGGTCTTTGTGAAACTCATGTACAGTTTGTTCGTAATCGGCAAAGTCTGCGTAGTGCATCGCTTATCTCCACTTGATTATCTCATGGTACTCGGCTTGTGTCAAGAGCAATCCACCCCACTCGCCAGCATTTGACGTGGCCAGCAGTTCCGGTGTGTCGATGCCCTTGTACAGCCGGACGGCAATGGTTGCCACTCGCCGGTCCCACCCATGCTGATCCATCAACAGGTTTCGGTATTCGAGAAAGTTTGGCATAGTGTTGTTCCCTTACACCTAAAGCATACCACATTTTCGAGCGAAGTCAAATCAAAATTCACCCGGCGGTCTCGCCTTCCGTGGCATACCAGAAGTTGGGGCGTTTCAACCGGGTGCCGTCTTCGGTCAGTTCCTCGGGTCGGACTTCCCGCAGACCGCTCGTCGCGATACCATGATGGTGCCCCCCGACAAAGCAGATGCCCATATCACCCTCGCCGTGGGGCTCGTAGCATTCCATGACACGGTAGACATGTTCCACGTTCAGTGGGCAGCGGGTCGTCCCGGGAGTCACCAGTGTGCCCGGCTCAAACCAATTGTAATCGATCTCGATTGTCTTTGTTCGTCTGACCATGTCCTACCTGTTAAGAATGAAAGGCGCTGATAGACCGGAAGTCTTCGACGCCTTGCGGATGCTCTGAATCATAAAACTTGCCTTGGTACAGCAAGATGCAGTGATACATGTACTGGTCCACTTCGTCCGCATCACAGAGACCATCGCCCCATTCTGCGACGGCTTCCGGGAACAGTTCGACAATGTCGTTGGCGAAATCTTCGCACTGGCCACAGTTGGTATGGTAAGCATCCACATCATACTCGGCAGCGTACAGTTCCACCAGCCGCTCGATGGCTTCGGTGATGTTATCGGTCGGAATGTTCGCCAGTCTGTTGGTCATTGGCTTCTGCCTCACGTTTCTTGGCTGCTGCAAATATCCGAGCCTGTTCCTCTGGTGGTGGCCAACCCAAGTATTCGGCCACAACGTGGCTGGGTAGCCCCTTGTAATGAGGCGGTGGGTCACGATAGTAGTTAGGCTGTTGCTGGGGCATTGGCGGCCCTTTCTGCCAGCACCTCGACCAGTTCCGGGAACTGGGCGGGGTTGGCTTGGATACGTTCGGTGCCTTGCATCAAGTGGACCTTGAAGCTACGGTAGCCACTGGCAGGCTGTACTTGGAAACAATGCAGGCAGCCGATCCCTCGGTTGTCCACTTCCAACTCAACGGCTACGCGCCGCTTCCCTTGGTACACAAATGTCAACATTTCCATCGCTACACTCCCGCTGGGATACTTGGGTTGATCCACACTTTGTAGGTGGCCGGATCGGATTGTCTGTTCTTACGTTTCTTGAGTCGTCCGTCCACGAAAGCTTGCCGATATTGCTCGGCCGTGGGCAGTTTGGCCAGTCACAGTTATAAGGTGTCGCATGGGCATCCTCGGGTTGTGTTGCGTAGATACAGAAAGCATATCACACATTTTCAAATTGTCAAGTTATTCGAGGCCACCTTTTCGCATGTCCACGGATGCTGATAGCTCCGTGGGGAAAATCCCATCCCACGCTGCGGGTGTAACATCGTCGGGCTGCAAATCTATGGTGACAACCACCTGAACAGGTTGTCCGGCTTTCACTGTCAAATCCGACACCCCCACCCGCAATGGATTCGGATCGGGGCAATTGATGTTTTCCCAGGCTAGAGGCTCAGCCGGGTTCCTCGGACCCCAATAGGACAGATTGGCTACCAACTGGATGTTGTCAACTGTCTGGGTCCCTTCCTCGGCGGCGTAATTTGTTGCCACACCGGCCGCCACGGTTAGTTTTTGTTGTGTCCCGATCAATTCGTAACACTTCATAGTTCCCAGTGCCACTGGCATGAAAACAAACGTGGCGACTATGGCCAATTCCACACTGGCTGATCCTCGGCGTGTAATTTTTCGCATCCTGATAGCTCCTCGGGTGACGTTTCGTAGATACAGAAAGCATAGCATACATAACGACCAAGTCAAGGAAAACTGGCCAAGAATTATAATTTGACAAGGGGTCTTCTATGTGGTATGCTTACACCAGACTTCAATCTACCATGCCCGGAAAGAAACTGGCTATGACGATTACGCTGACAACACACATGATATGGCCCGTTACCGAAAGACCGGACCAAGCCCGATAACCGGATCGGGGCCCCAGTTGAAACGGCTAACCGGGCCACGCGAAAAATGGGTGTTAAAATCGACCAAAAGACACAGTCGGCCGATGGCACAAACCTTTCGGCCGTAACGCATCGTGGCAGAATACCCGAACATTTTATAGGTAGCTGGTACTACCGTTTGCCCGGGCAACCCGACTGGTCTTTGGTCAATGTCTTAGACAGCTACAGCTTGTAGCGTGAAGTCTCGATGTTGTGGCCAATCCTTGATCTTCTCGATCCAAGCATCCATCTCTGCCGGGCTGCCCTCATGCTGATAGAGGTAGCCTGTAGGCCACTGGGTGGCTCCCTGCGAGTCGGTCATGGTGACTTGCCACTTCTGGTCCACGGCTTGCCGGGCCCGCACCCACAGATACTTGGCGACATTGGGCGGGTGGATCACTTGTCGATGGGCCATATTCAAAGTATGCTGGCTCGGGCCCAGGTCGGGCCGTTCATGTGGCCCCTGGTTACAACTCCAGCTTTGGCAATTGTAAGCCCCACAGATGCAGAACCATCCGGGCCCATGACCCAAAACATTGGCGGTCTTTTTGCACTTGCTGCATGACTCGCCAGAGAACCCGTTCCAGCCCATGAAACGGTTACGGTCAAGGATCGCTGCCACGATCTGGTTAGCCGTCCATTTGAAGTCTCTGTAGCGTATTCGCATGGTTCCACCTATGTGGGCTAAGCGCGACTTTGAATAGTGAATCGTGGTCAATGCGGAAACGGGCCCGTTCAAATAGACCCTCCCGTTAGTAGAACAGAGCCATCAAATCCTGGTAAGTGTGCTTCGGGCATCGGAGAATATACTGCCGGTGACCATCATGGTGGCCACGGCCGATCTTCCTCCCCTTGAAACTTGGCATCGAATTCAGTCTTGATTGTTTTCCAAGGGATGTCACAATACCAGTCGCCTTTAACCCTGGCCCATTTGGCGGCATCGATCTGAATAGCGGCACACAGGCGGCCAGTGAACTGGATCGAGTCACGCAGATGTGGGCCGTCCGTGGTATGTGGGCTCTCCTCGCCGTCAGCGTCGATCTTTTCGATGAGTCATGCCACATCGATTGGGTATGGCAGCGTTTGAGCAGCCACCTCGGCAATCAGGCGTCGAACACCGGGAGCCGTCAGCATCGGGTATCTGGTAAGCTCTGTCTTGTACAGAGCCCACATGTCATCCAGTGGCATGTAAACCATGGGTGTCTCCTAGTTGACGGGCACGAGTGCATGAAGGTTGGGGTAAGGCATCCATCCACCAGGTAGCCGATTGCTGTTAGGTGCGCCATGCCAGTACATCACGCCCCATGGTGTGTCGACCCGGGCATTCATTCGGGCTTGCGGAGGTTCGGGCCACACAGGTTTACCGGATTGGAACAAATAGCCCATGGTAGCACTGTTGAACATTGGTCGCACAAGAATGTACTTGTACTCCCGGAAGATGTGCGTGCCAACCCGTGTGGCATCAGTCTGGGCCATGACGCCAGACCTGGGCGGTATCGGCCGACCGTCAGATGCCTCGGTATGATTGACCCATACTGACAGCCACAATACCAACAGCACTGCGAGAATAAACAAACACACACGGGGGCGATCTTTCAGAAACTTCATAGCTTGGCTCCTCTGGGTAACGGGTAACGAATAATCTTAGGGCAATTGTTTTGTAGTCGACATGATCGGGGCCGCCGATGCCAGACGCCGTAGGTTGAAGCCTCTTTCTGGTAGAACCAGTCAACCCAATCAGTTCGTCCGATGGTATGCAAAATGTCCCGCACGGGTTCCACGTTGGTCCAGTCGATACTCAGGCAGATGCACACTTCCTGAATATCGTCCCACGGAATCCCGGCCAGCCCTTGACGACGTTTTACTGTTTTCCATTCAGCAAACTTAGCTTGGTTGAAAGGATTCTGCGAGTCTCTTGAATGGCAGTGGCCATCAACAAGGTGGTCGCGTTTATGTGGGTGCCGCCAAACAAACGTGCCCTGCCTTCGCCACTGGATGTAGTTGGCCCATGTACCTTCGTTAAGTTCACGATGGCAGGCTTCGTCGCCGTAGAAATCCGCTATGTCCGAATGGTAATCCACATTGAAGATGGACCGGCACCCGGACTTGTTTGCGTATCGCACGACACTCTCGTGAGATGTGATGACCACCTTGGGGCGATCAAGGGCGAACACCTGACGGAAGAATCGGTTGGGCGCAGCCGTGCTAGTGTACTGGGTCCAATAGTCCAAGTCTACCGTCAGGTATGTTCCACCCATGCTCACTCATCCCCCCGTGCCGGAAGTGTCGAAGATCGGCGTCGGCACATCGCACTCCACCAACACATACCCAACGACGGCCACCGGGACAGTGATCGGAGACGTAACGACACCGGCCAGGCAGTCACCATACCACGGAATGTCTTTGTCCACATAGGTCTTCAGCCCGTAGTCGAAAGCAAAACCGCATATGGCGAACGCCAGCACCCAACATGTCAGTGTGCCCAGCACACCCAAGCCTGCAAACAGTTTCATCAGCCTTACTCCTTGTCTAAAAGGTCCCGCACTCTGTGTAATTCCTCAGCGGTGTGCGGTGTTCCGCCATCGTTCATTTATAAATACCACTGTAAGACCTCCTTACGGGTCTTGAGGTTGTTGACATTGATCTTGATCGTGTTGCGGTTCATCAGATACCGGTCAGCGCCACTGGATTTGATCTCTGAATAATAGTGACCCCAGATGCACACTTGGTCGGCCAGAAAAGCACGGATGGCCTCGATACGCTGCTTGCCATCAATCAGTTCCAGTGTACCTTTGTAATTACCCTGCCAACCGGGCATGTTGAAAAAGATTCTGCGACCGCTCTTACCACCCCGCAGTATGTGTACGATCCATGCTCTTTGTTGATCCGGAGTCCACACATGCCCCCGCTGGAAATCGGGATCATAGTCGCACTTGATGGTAGCACGTTCCTCTTCGTTATCTCTCAGGAACCGCATGACACCACATAGGTCGTAGTCGCATTCCCAATTCCCATCACGGGTGTAGGGTGTAATCAGGCCCTTCCAAAGTTCCACCCCGGTAAGTGTGTCTTTCTTTCTCTTGCCCATACTGGTGTCCCTTTCCGGGCTCGGTGTCGTCGAGTCTCATGTTGTTTCTTGCTACCACGGGTGTAGACTTTCAAGCGGTAACCAGCGGTTATGAGTTCGTTGTGCAAAGCTGCATATTCACCCGGCGTAGCAGCTTCGGAGTCATGGCGAACCTTCTCGAAATCTGCACTACCCGCTCCCATTCCGTGTGTGTAGGCCCTGCATGTAATGCCACGGGCGTCGGCCGGTTCCGTCGGGAACAAGGCAACGATGAGGCCATTCCACCGCCTGAAAACCACGGGCCGCTCGGGCGGCACCTCGGGCGCACCCGACACAGTCAGTTGCTTGCCATTGTGGAGCATCATCCCGTCTGTGAATTCATAGTGCTTGTGTCCGACTTTGATAAACCAGACACCACGTTGTTTGTAGATATGGTCATCATGGGCTGGTGTTTCAACATACTTACCATCAACGGTACTGACGGCCATTCGTGGCTCAAAGACGAATCTGTTCAACAGCTTCTTTTCTGGCTGGGCCCGTTCGCCACCAAACAGGACGGCGTAATCTTCCGGGCCCGTCGGCCATTCCACCATCACGACCTTCCGGTGCCGTAAATAGATGCGGCCGTCCGGGTCGTGCTTCAAGTAGGTTGCCCGCCCGATGGCTTTGTGGCCTTTGCCACACAGCATATCGGCCAGGATTGTATTGCGTGTCCATTTCAGCATGCTTCTCTGACCTCGCTTCCGTCGGCCAGGAAGACTTCACCTTTAGCCCGCAACAGCTTCAAGCTGGTCTCTTCACCGGTGTTGGCATCAGACAAGCGGGTGTACGGGCCAAGATTTTTGGTCTTCCCGTCTACCGCTATGTAGGATTTCCATCGACGCTTTTGGCCAGACCAAGAAACGCCCGTGACTCCGGATCGATTGGTGCATCGAATCGGGTTATTCATTACTACTTGTGAGTGAGTAGCCACCCGTAAATTTTCAAGTCGGTTATCAAGCTTACAATTATTGCGGTGATTTACTTCAAGCTCGGGGACCCACAAACCTCCCCGCTGTAGAATCAGAGCATGCATTGTGACATTGTCAGTATTGGGAAGCTGATAGACTGCGTAACCACTAAGGTGGCCACCATATTGCCAGGTCGGTTGATTCAACCACTCAAAAAGATCAGTATCGATACAAGTAACCCGACCCTGTGTTAATTCAATAAAGCTTACACCGGGGACGCAGGGTCCTTGAAAAGGTGGCTTGGTAACTTTCGGCTTGTGGTACTTTAACTCCGCAGCCACTCGGGCCGCAGCAGCATCTGCAATGTGCTTAAAATTACCCAAGGTTACTGACCGCCCGCCCACCCAAATTTGAGCAGTCCATCGTTGTCGGTCTTTGTTCCAATGGACCCCAACAACACCGGACGTGTTGGTTTTGTACGAGCGTGGTCGTGTCATCATCTTTTCCAGTGTGAGGTTGCATTGGCCCAGCGGACTCGGTGCCAGGCATGGTTTGTTTCTTCGGAGGCCCCTACGACTTCCCGACCGCATACTGGGCAGCAAGCCTCATCATCACAAATGGCGACTTCGCAGCAATACGTGAAGAATGTACTGTTGGTGCCCTGGGGTTGCAGCGGTATGATTGGGACCAAGTAGCCATCGTTGATGTACATCAAACAGCGCCCTTAGCATCATCAACAATATCGATGTCAGCGATGTCAATAGCATGAGTTTCGTGGTCGTCATCCCATGCCAGAACGACACATTTCCCAGGTGCCACTTCGATTACATGCGTCCGTGGTGGGGCGCATCGATCCAGTTTACCCTCCGTGATACCATTAGCTTCACGTAAAGCCCGTACGGCTTTCTCCCCGTCATGTATCCTTTGCTCCAAGTCGGCGATGGCCGTCCCGGTCTTGAACCATTCCACGGCGAGTTTGCGTACTTCTGCACGTTGCTCATCAGCAGTCATTGTTTACCACCCTGTTAGATCGTTACGTATGAAAGGTGTTAGTGGCCCCTTGACCACACCATCGGTCTCTTTGTAGGCTCGCTCAAAGTCCCGGCCGTTGACATACTGGAAGCCCCACAACCACATGTCCATGTGGCCATCGTCTCCACCGTCCTGGTATACCTCGCAGAGATACACAGGGTCATAGTCAGATGTGCCCTTGAAGTCTGGTGCCCGGTGCAGCGACTCATAGTCCATTGCTACACCAGCTTGCCCGCCACACAGGCCATCGTCCAACCACAAGTTGAGACAGTACACCCGGGCCACACGACACATCTGAACCTTAGGGCTCGCCGCGATAGTCTCGGTGGGCAACCAAATGTGCCAATCAAGCATGGGTAGATTCAAGTGGCCAGGGCATGGAAGCTGGTCCACACGGAATGGCTCGTTCAGTTTGATTTCTGGGAACCACACTATTCCAAAAGTCCTCCCTGATGATCTTTGTCGACCCAGGGCCAGGTCGCCACAAGCCCCGAGTATGTTGTCACGAGGAAAACATGCGCGCCAGGTGGCGTTTCGGCCATCGCGATGACATATATTCCGACAACTGCCATGATTGCAAGCACGATTCTAATGGCTAGCTCTGAGCGTCTCATCAAAGTTCACCTAGTTCCTGTGACGGCTGCTCGGGCGGCTCGGTAATGTCTTCCAACTGGTAGTCCCACTCGCTGGCCGGGTCGTCGATGAACAGTAGCGGGTCATCTTGGATGCACTCCAAGTCCAGCTTACGCATCTCTTCGACAGAATCACTCTCGGGGTAATTCTCGACATGTACGTCGTACTCTTTGGTGACGGTAATCGTCAACTTGAAACGTGGCTTTGGTTGGTCAGACATCGGGGTCTCCGTTGAGCATTTCTTGTTTACCTTGCTCGATCTTTTGGTCCAGTTTGGCCAAGGCTCGAACCAATCTGTCTCGGTCTGGTCCGTCGGCCATCCCAACGAGCACTTTCTCAATGTGGGCCGCGATTTTCTCACGGCAGGCAGTTGGTGAAAAGATGTCATGCATACGATTTCTCCATCGCAAGGATTTGACTTGTCCGTGTACTTGGCACACGGATAATGATTTCGCATTCGGCTGCCAACCAACTCTTGTCTAAGTCGCTCATAGCCCAGGCCAAAGTCCTGGCGTCCGATGGCGACCAGCTTATTACCACTGTCTTGCGGCCATCTTCGGTTGTCAGCAGAACGAGGTACTTGTCTTCGCCGGGCATCAACGACTCCTTTGGCCGAGCGTGCAACGGTTGATCCCGAACTGGAAGGCCCAGGACTGGAGGTCACGGGACCCATCGTTGGACTTTGTGATGTGGTGGGCACACTCTTCCAGCACGGTTTGCAGCAGCGCGTCCGAGACCGCCGAGGCGTGCATGTCGCTCAGGTATACCACGTTGTCTTCGTAGTAGCCACTGAGCACCGAGGCCGCATCGACGATGGTCCGGAAGCATTTCACATCGGGCTTCTCTACCAAATCAGTCATGTGGCAGAGTTCGATCCAACCCCACACGGTATCCAGAGCTTCGCGAGCCGCCGGAGACGGTTCGATAATGTCCTGGCCACGCTTCTCGGCCGGGGTCAGATAGTCGTTGGCCACAGGGATGTCATTGGACTCGGCAGCTTCGGCCCAACTGCCGTCGATCGCAGCAGCACGATAACCCTTCTTATGGACCATCGAAACCTGCTCAGCGTTGCCACGGTCGCATACCACGGCCGATCCCATCGCTCTTTTCCAGCCCTCTTGCCATTTGGTTTTTCGTGCAGCGCACTTTTCTGGCGTGTCACGCCAGGATTCCACTTGGATCGAGGTTCGATCGAAGTTGGACTCCCAGGTGTCGGCACCGGCCGCCAAACTTCGGAAGAGTTTTTCCAGTGTTGGAGCATCTGAATCTCGCAGGGCCTTTGTGGCAGCCTCACGGACAGACCAGTCACCGACGTTCCGACACTCATCCATCGACAGGTTGTTCAGGTTGTAATCGAACAGGCTTGCTTGTGATCCAGAAACTTCCCGCACGAATACGCCACAGCGGTAAATGACTGCCGTTTGGGCGGCACCAAGGTTGCGACCGGACTTCGGAAGAATCGTTTGGTCAATGTCGTCGGGCGCGGAGAAATGCAGGAATCGTTTGCCCAGTTCGAGATAGAATTTTTCCACATCGGGGGTGAGTTCGACATACACCCGGGTGTATCCGGCCTTGGCCCGCATGGCATCCACCACTGTAACCTGTAGACGATCGGCCTCCAAGGCATCCTTGAATCCCTCTTCTTCACGCACGGTTCGATCCAAAGCATTGGACACGAATTCCCGCAGGGCCATGGCCAGATCATCCCAGTCAAGGGCTCCGTACTCCAAGGCGAATCGAAGGTCCTGGTCGCGCTTCACCGACTTGCCGTCAGCGCTCTTGCCACTCATACGGCAATGGACCCGACCGTATTTGGTCTTGGCCAGCCCGTCGTCCATGGTATCCTGCTTGACATGGAAGTCAAGCTTCACACCACCACAGTAAACGATCGGGGCCAGATTGTTTCGCAACAGTAAATTGACGGCATGCTTGTTACCCGAACCAAATTGTCCAATGCAATTATCGTCACCTCGGCTGGACGAGACGCCCAGGACGGTGAAACCTTCGACGGGGCAGACACCGGGGTTTTGAATCATCAGGTAGCGTGTAGTGGTAGTGGTAGTCATCATAGCTCTTTCGTTCGGGGTGTAACTTGGTGATACTAAAGCATACCACAATTTGAGCGGAAGTCAAGCCGATTCAGTCAGAATCTAGGCCGAATTTCTTCACAACGTCCGGCCAGCGGGCAGCAACACTGGTGAGATCGGCCCGGTCGCGTTCGCCACGGGCTTCGTCCTTCGCCCATTGGTCAGCATCATAAAGGTTCTCGACCGCATCCCTGATAAGCTGTGTCATCACCTGGGGCTCCAAGGCATCAAGTTCCCAGGATTCGTCACCATAGATTTCCATGTACGTGCCAGCCCGGCTGTCGGTGACCTTGGCAGGGTTCGGCGGCGGATCATACTTCCGGACTTGGGCCATCGACAACGCGATGCGTTCAAAGTCGATGCCCACATCGAATACGTCTTGAATTCGTGTCGCAATGTCGCGTGACATGTCCACACCACTAGGGTCATGGTCGCCAAGATGGATGATAACAGGGATGTACCCGTTGTCGGCGTGTCTTTTCAACCGCTGGGCTGCCCGCCACATGGCACTCTGAGACGTGTAGCCACGGCAGGAAAAGTAGGGCACCGCATACTCGTTGCAGACAGGCTCGATGATACCCAGCAGAGCATCCTTTTCGATCCATACCTCTGGTCGGTAGTTCTGTTCTTCCCACATGTCGATGGCATATGAGTGTGCCGCTGACTTGATAATGTCACCAGGGGTGTCCCATGATGAATGATCGTTGAGAACCCGTGTCCGATCGATCAGGATGTTCCAGTCGAGCAACCCAGCCAAGCGGGCATCATTGACCACCCCGCCGAGCCATTTGTAGTTGGGCTCAGCATTCTTTGTACCCTGTGGGTCCCGTCGCCATTTGGACCCAACTTGGGTCCACTTCCGGTCATCTGGGAACCAATCGCGGGAGACGAACTGGTAGAAAAGTCCCCGCAGAGTGAGGTCATATCCTTGCGCACGGTAATCGCCGAGGATTTCAGCACACTGCGAAATGAGATGCAATGTAGCCGGTTGGAATCTCTTTTTGACATAGCAGATTTTCATAGCACGCTCCTGGTTTCGTTGGCTCGATACCTAAAGCATACCACACAAAAAGCTGTTTGTCAAATAGAATTACAGGCCGTATGAGTCGTCGAAGTCATCATCGTCTTCGTCATCGTCATAGTCGTCATCGTCATCGTCATAGTAAAAGTCATCATCATCCATGAAGTCATCATCGAGATCATCATCGAACTCATCGTAATCATCGAGATCGTCTTCGAGATCATCATCGAGATCGTCATTGAGATCGTCATCGAAGTCGTCAGGGTAGTCAGTGACATGATCGGGGTAATCGTTTAGCATCAACTCGGCTCCGGTGCAAGGTATTTGTGAATAGTTTCCCAGGCTTGGGCATAGGCAGTTACCTTTGGTCCATGCCAGCCTTCACCCTCACGTTCTTTGAGGTCATAGATACCTGTGTCTTCGATGCCCAAATCGTCGAGCAACTGAAGAGCTTCACGCAAATCATCGGGTATTTTACCCATGGTACTGCCCGGCAGGTGCAAGGCTTCCAGGGCAGGCTCGCGAACAGTTGGGGCTCGGTGGCCCGGCGGCTCGGCCATGGTGCATGGTAGGCACAACGCGAGAGTTGGCTGACACCGCCTCAATGTCTGTGCCCTCGATCGTCTCGGAGGCCAAATACAGCGGCGTATCAAGTCCGCCCTTGATTTCGGCCCGTGACTGTGATGCCGGGTGCAATCCGTGCAAGGTCATTGCACCACTGCGGGCTCGAATGTAGGAGAGCTTGGCTGCCACGCCATTCAAATTGAAGAAGGCTGTTGTGCCCGCTGGCAACCCCTCCCGGATGTATCGCTCGACTGTCATCATTCCGTACTGCTCATCTCTTTGCATAGTCTGGTCCTTTTCTGAACTCGTTAAAAAACGCCATAGCGGCTTCGTCACGTATACAAACTCCGTCGGGGAATTGAACATAGGCCCCCTCGTGGCCGTCGGGCCCGTGCCCGCAACACGCATTCATCACACCTGGTAGTGTACCCAAACAACCATCATGGTCCTCAGGCGTGCTGTGTTTACCGCAGAACCCACAAGGGCGGCCGTCACCCCAGACCACTAGGTCTAGTGTATCCGCGTACCGCCACTCAGTACCGATACGCACAAGCTTATGGCCACGGTACATTGTTGTACGCCTCTGTCTGCGGGCAATAGGGGTGTACCAATACATTATGCTTTGATCGCTTCCATCCGGACCACACCGTGGTCATCGAGACAACTACGGCAGTTGCACAACACCATCTCTTTTGTGATGCCATGCCGCAAACGGTATTCTTCCCACGACTGCAAAATGGCATCCATCCCACGGTCGCCAACGTAGGTCCAATAGAACTCGCTGCCCTCACACCAGTATAACCCGTCGTTCTTACACCAGGTATCCTCGGTGGTCTCCACTACAGTGAAGTATGGGCCTTTCACGTCCCGCCCACCAAGTTGGTTTTCTACAAACCCTGGCCACCAGTCACGCCGTAGCTCAGCAAACATCTCTTTGATTGTTTGAGGCGTTCGAGCCATGAATGCGATCTGGCATTCCTCCCACTCAGTGAGGCCAACGGGCTTGCACCACTGAACTGTAATCAAACACTGAGGGTATACATATCGTGGCATGAGAATCCTTAATACTTGTTAGGGGCATCCGCTTGGAATTCCAACATCCAATCAGGAACTGGTTGCAAAGTTAGCTCACGTCGTTTGGCCTCGCTTCGCAGGCTATCACACACGGCAGGCCAGGTCTCCGGCTGTTTGGCGACGATTTCATCTGTGATGTCGTCAATCAGACCGGCCGCATGCAACATGATGGCGTGCATAATCTGTGGGCCTCGACACCCACACCAGAAGATGAGACGTACTAGATGTAGGTCCTCAAATTTATCAACAGGGGTGAGTTTGCCAGTATATGGACAGGTCCAAACGTCCGGACTAAACTGTGCGGTATCGCTCATATTGTCACCACCCAAAACCATGTTTCGTCGGGCTCGCCGGGCATGGCCTCAGGCGAACAGTCCACAAATCCGCTTTCAACGGGCTTCACCAGGCACTGCATTGGTCGGCCTTGAATTGCTTCATAATCACAGGTCCAAGATTGTGAGTACAATAGGACTTCCCGATCCCGCGGGAGTTCTTGAAGGGCCTCGATCAGTTCGCTTACAAGCATCAACCATCTCCTAGATCACTACAGCTTCGGATTCCAACGGGCCACCAGGGGTATAACCCATCGCGTCTTGGTAGGCGTTCCAGTCTGGGTCAAACTTCACTCTTGTCACCAGAGGTGGGCCGATAGGTGTATCATAATCAAAATCTGGTGACGAGTCAAGCGTTAAAACTTCCAAATCCCGTGGCATTTTTCTCAATGCCCTAATCAGTTCACGCACTAGCATCGGCCATCTCCGCAAGTATGTCCCCATGGCAGGCCGCAGGTTTGCAATAACAACCCAGCGTTCGACCCTTAGGGTGAGTAATTGTGCCAGTAATTCCGGTTGCCCTAGCAACCACTGTCGATATTTCTCGATGACCTCAGCGCGGGTGCCATCACGCCCAATATGAAACGGATTTCCCCATGGTGAGCCACGACCAATGAAAATATGGTATTGATGCCCACGGCGTAGGTTTACAACGGTCGTCATTAAACAAATTCCAGGACCCAAACAGCAATGGCCGCAACAGCAATGAAGCAAGAGAACAGGGAAAATTGTGGTAGGTCGTCGGTAGGTTCTACCTCTGGGCTAGGGGCCGGTCTCGCATTACACTGCTGCTGTACCCGCCGGGGCCGCCGTGGCCGTGGCCCTGGCCCTGGCCGTGGCCGTGGTGGCTGTTGTGTCTGTGCCGGTTGTGCCGGTTGTGCCGGTTGTGCCGGTTGATCCAGCCCGATGGCCAGCACCCATTCATCAGGTAGGTTGGTTAGCTCAGTTTTGGTATAGTCGGCCAGCTTGGCGGGTGTAATGGCAGCATCTTGGATGGTCCCAATCTCACCAGGGGTGGTGGCACCACGCATGTATACCACGGCATTGCCCATGCCTTGCAGAGCCTGTGGGTCCACAGCAAAGAAACCGCCCGCACCATCTTCGTAGTATGTTCTCATGCTACAAGTATGACACACAAACTACGGTTTGTCAAGGACCATCTGGATGAAAACATTGAATTTCGGTGTCCAAGCGATCGGCTGCCGTCCTGACGTTGCCCGCCATCAGCCGTAGGCGTTCTCCAGGATTCACGCGGACATAGTTCTCGTGGTCCTCGTCCCAATGTTCCCGGTAGGGGATTTCATGGGAGTGCATGGGTTCAAAGAGACGCCGATTGATAAGCTTGACTTGTACCGGTAGGTCGCCGTCGGCATCCAGGTCACACTTGCGTTCCAGAAGCTCGTAAATGATTGCCCGTAGCTTAGAAAGGTCATCATTGGTTATCAAGGCCCAGCCATTACCGCCGCCGCACTCACGGTGGTCTTTCAGGAAGGCGTTAATCAATGCAGCAAGATGTGGTTTATCTGAACTCATATCAATTATCTCCGGGTGCAAAGAATGTCGAGTACCAGTCATCGTCGCCGTCATCGCCGGGCTCGATGTCATCGCCGGGCTCGATGTCATCACCAGCAACTACCTGTGGCATCAAATTGAGGCGGAACAGTACATAAAAATGATTGATCGCAGCAATCAGTTCTCCGAAGTCTTTCAGGAAGACCAAGCATACAACTTCATTGAGCGGGGCGACAAGCATGGTGTACGTGAACCCGCCGGGTGTCTGTTCCCTGCCTTCCAAGATTGTGGTATCATCGGTTGCTCCACGCCCAGGGATACAACGGACATCGGTATCAAACCCAGCATTGGTGAGAACCTCAAGGAGATTGTATTCCCCTTCTGTGGGTATAAAGTCAGGCTGTGCCAATGGCGCAAGTTCCCCATTTCGCAGACACCAGATATTATCCATCATGTTTGTCTCCACACAGGTGTACGGCTGTAGCCAGTAGGTGGTATGGCCCGACTTCTTTGGACATGTAAGCTTGAGCGTCAGCGTTGAAAGCCTCTGCTGCTGCCTCTGGAGTCGTCACAGACGTAAAGATTATCGCCGGGCCTGCATAGCCATCACGTCGAAGAGCCCGGCATGTTTCAAATCCGTTCAGTCCTGGCATACTGACATCAATCACAACAAGATCAGTCGAATGCCCATTAAACTTTGTGTGACGAATTGCTGCCAGCCCGTCTTTTGCGGTGGTCACCGATGCTCCACCGGCATACAAACCCAATGCGATAAGCCTCAGAATATCATCATCGTCATCCACCAACAGTATTTGTTTCCCCCTCAACAGCCCACGGGGGTGGTCGGGCAATTCCAAAGCGTCACACACGACAAAGATGCCTTGCGGAGTACCCCTGTGTGGTATACCCGCCATTTCTAACGCACCCTGTACTGTATGCAGTACCTGCATCAACTCGCGGTCCATTGTGTACACGTACTCGTCTATGTTCATGGCTTGCCTCGCAAAGCTTTCCGTAATGCCAATCTGGGCACCTCGACGCACCGATGTCGCGGGCCTGGTATGTCCGTTTCAAGTAAAGCACAAACGTGGTGGGGCTTTATTGCAAATGCATTCTCCACGCGCATTCCGACCACATGCTCGCACAATAATGAAGTAGCCGCCATACACAGGACACAGCCATGCCCTGTGAAGCCCACGTCTTCGATAAACATCTTACCATGTGGCCCTGCCAGCTTTATCTTAACTGTGATTTCATCGCTGCACACAGTAAGAACCTGCGTGCCTGTACCTGTCGGGTCAAACGTAGGATTGAACCTACGTGGATTCTCTGCATGGTCTAGCAAAAGTTCACTCATGGTTGCCAATTCCAAACGGGGGTCTCATCGAACAGATACTGGCCCGCTACATAATCGGGCCTCACAAACTTGCACATGAAATCCACACAGTCATGTCTCTCGACCCGCCAGATGCACCCTTCCGGTTTATCGATTGCACCATAATGGCCACGGTCGCCCAAAATCTCGAATGCCCGTTTCACAGAACACGGTCGCCCCAATGACACAGTAGGAGGCATCGCGAACTCGCCCTCACGAATCCGTACAATAAAATGACCCCATACTTCCCGATCCATGCCGACCATCAAGTCAAATGGCACGAATGGTTCGCGACCATCCAGGTCATATCGTGTGCCATGGGCTTGTGCCAACCACTCGCCCACCAACCTCTCGCCGTTACTCAATACAGCCCGGAAGCGATCTTCGTTCAGTCGCACCCAGTCATGGAACATTGTATGCTGCAAATGTGGTGAGGAAACCGCCGGGTAGCCAGCGCGACCCAACGGAATCAAAACCCCATCTTCCAGCGCCACACCCACACAACTGCCATCAAGCTTCTCTTGCACGATGACAACATCGTCTCTGTCACGTACCGCTGTGGTTGCGATAGCCGATTGCCCAGCCTCGATATAATGGTCGCCTGGCGTACAGGCATGGCTCCCTTGTATGTGCGGGATGGACCCGTATGTCTTCCGTCCAAGTGGTTTATTCATATAGCTCCAGCAACCTAACCCAGAAGTCGTGCTCACCGGCATGCTGCACGGTCGTCATGGTCGCCAGCATCACAGGCACTGGGTCAAGGTCTCGGTGCAAGAACAGTGGTCGGTGTCCGAAAACCTTAGCCATTCGGTACCCAACACCATCCTCGAACCAATCGCCAACCGCACGGTAGTCCACAACCTCGCCACCCAGATCACGGAACTCGAATCCGGGTTTCAAATAGTATACCTGGTGTGTTGCTTCCTCGATCGTGACGACATTGCCACGCGATTTTGACATCTTCATGCGACGTTGAGTCATCGAGCGTTCAGTCATCATGGTTGGCCTGGCCCTCCGCGAGTGTCTTGAGTTCTTCGATCATTGTCACCCGCAACGAATTCATGTCGGGCGTGATTGGTTGCCAAAGCTCCTCACCCGAGGTGCGGAAAGACTCTACGTGCAACCAACGGTTACAAAAGTTGGCCAGTGGTGTCGTTTCGACTTCCAACCGGTTGGGGACCCAACCCTCTGGAATGTCGTCGACTTCACAGGCTTTCAAAAACTGATAGACCCCTTTGTGCAACCATTGTTGGATGCTCTCCGGCGAGCGGTCGGTGACGCCCTTTGTGAGCATCACCGCGAACCGCCTCGCTATCGTGGACCTGGCAGGCTCGGAGATAAGACCCCGCATGGCCAGGATTTCTTGGACGATCTCTTTCAATTTCCTGTCTCCCGGTTAGTGTGATACCCTATTCTACCATGAACAGGTTGACCCAGTCAACATCTTTCTTCCCGTGGACACGATCTACCGCCGTGCGGTAATGACCAGCCCCACAGCCCGACCTAACCTGCGTAATCGGTTCAGGCAGTTCAGACAGTTCGGCCTGAAAATTCAGCCAATCGATCAACTCCGGAACCTTCATCAGCGGAATCTCGTCAACCAGGGGCTCTCGTGCCACATGGCTGACCACGGGCATGATCTTTTCCTTGGGACCCTTTTCCTTGGGACCCTTTTCCTTGGGACCCTTTTCCTTGGGCTCTCCGGCCCGACAATCCTTGGGCTCCTTGGCCTTGTGTACGCGGTCACCATCGATGTTTACCGCGTTAGCCGGAGTCGCCGGAGTCGCCGGAGTCGCCGGAGTCGCCGGAGTCGCCGGAGTCGCCGGAGTCGCCGGAGTCGCCGGAGTCGCCGGAG
>Ga0102950_1000053_pt1 | contig 28487 bp, 24 predicted proteins | sample SalPon2A_B_D2_MG_FD_78505 | JGI IMG/M metagenome (GOLD analysis project Ga0102950, IMG submission 78505) | Soil microbial communities from South San Francisco under conditions of wetland restoration - Salt Pond MetaG R2A_B_D2_MG | ecosystem: Environmental > Terrestrial > Soil > Wetlands | place...
CAATGACGTCTCGAAGACGCAGTATCCTGCGGCGTTCAAGCTGGCGGTTCCCAGGGTGCGTGCGGGGGGACTGTTCATCACCGACAACGTGCTGTGGTCCGGAAGGGTGGCGCGCACTGCAGCGGCCCATGATGCGGATACGCGGGCGATTCAGAAATTTAACCGGATGATCTACAAATCGCCGGAGTTGATGACGACGATCGTTCCACTGCGTGACGGGCTGGCCGTGTGCCTGAAGCAGAAATAAAAAGCGCGTGGCCCCGCCGGACCTACGCTAATTCATCATGCCTTTGATGCGGCCGAGCATTTGTAGGACTTCATGCACTTCGGGATCGTCTTCTCCGGCCAGCTTCAAATAGACCTTTAATTCCCTGGCCGCGTCGGAGTAGCGGCGCATGGCGAAGTAAACCATTCCGCGGTCGCGCACATTGGTCATGACGTCCTCGCGCGTGGCAAAAGAAAGCTCGATCATGGTGAGGACTTTGGAATAATTGCCGCGCCGGTGATACGACCCTTTCAGATTGTTCAGCATGCGCGCGAGGATCTGCTTTTTGGTGGCGGCGGCAAAGTATTCTGGCTTCAGTTCAGTCTCAGCCCCGAAATTCTCTTTCAGCAAAGCCAGGCAATCAGCGGGCGACAGCACCGCTCCGCTATGGAAAGGATCAATCACGATCTCCGCCGGCGGCCCGGGATGCTTCACCAGAAAATGGCCCGGGAACCCCACTCCATCGAGAGGCACTCCCTTGCGCCGTGCAACTTCCGTGTAAACCAGTGAGAGGGTGATGGGGATTCCTGTTTTGCGCTCCAGCACATCGTTCAGATAGCTGTTGCGGGGATCGTCATATTCCCTGGTGTTACCCGTAAATTTTTCTTCCTCAAAAAGGACTTTATTGATGGCGGCGATGTTGGCCAGGGCCGAAAGTGTGGGACCGGCCTCGACGCGCGCAGCCAGGCGGTCAAGCACCTCAACGGAGGGAGCCGGGTCCAGCCCGGGGTATTCCGTGGCCGCAATGGCGAGGGCCGCTTCCGCCAGGTCAATCTGCGCGTCCGGACAGTCCATCAAGGCCTCGAGCCGCCGAACGGGGTCGATCCGAATCAATGTCATCTCCGCTTTCTGAGAGGTTGCAACTTCCAGCTTAACAAACTCAGGCCGGGTTCAGGGTTGGTTTTTCGGCTGGCAACGCGAACCGGCTGCCGGGCGTGCTTCCCGGGCCTTGTTTTTCGAGGTAGAGAAGCGTGCCGCCAACCTACACCGGAAAAGAAAATAATTTCCGGAGCGTGCGTGAATGTTGCAACTCACCGCTGGAACGGCCAGCACGCGGCCGGCCGCCAGGCATCACTTTTAGTGGGAACTTTCAGCCAGGAACCTTTCGGCATCAATGGCCGCCATGCACCCCGTACCCGCGGCCGTCACGGCCTGCCGGTAGACGTGGTCGCGGCAGTCTCCTGCTGCAAACACACCCGGGATGTTGGTTTTTGAGCCATCGTGCGTCGTCAGGTAACCGACGTCGTTCATATCAAGCTGGCCTTTAAAAAGCTCGGTGTTGGGCGAATGGCCAATGGCGATGAAGAGTCCGTCGGTCTCCTTGACCGATTCTTCGCCCGTCTCGACATTTTTCAATCGCACGCCCGTCACTTCTTCCTTGCCGGGATCCAGAACGTCAGTCACCACGGTGTTCCAAACCAGGTTGATGGCTTTGTTCTCAAACATACGTTTCTGCATGATCTTGGAGGCTCGCAACTCATCCCGGCGGTGGACCACGTTCACCTTCTTTGCATAGCGGGTGAGAAACAGCGCATCCTCGGCCGCCGTGTCGCCGCCTCCCACCACCACAACGTCCTTGCCGCGATAGAAGTAGCCGTCGCAGGTGGCGCAGGTTGAAACGCCGTGGCCCATCAGCTTGCGTTCGGAATCCAGTCCCAGCAGCTTGGCCGAAGCTCCCGTGGCCACAATCAGGGTCTGCGTCTCGATCCTTTCCTTGCCCATTTCCAGGGTGAAAGGACGCTTGGAGAGATCGACCCGCGTGACGTCACCTTCCTGGAATTCCGCTCCAAACTCCTCCGCCTGTTTTTGCATCAGTTCGATCAGTTCGGGTCCCTGGACGCCCTTGGGGAACCCGGGATAATTTTCAACCAGAGTGGTAAGCGTAAGCTGGCCTCCAGCCTCAAGTCCGCGAACCACCATGGGGTTCAGGCTGGCTCGGGCGGTATAGATGGCCGCAGTCAATCCCGCGCAACCTGATCCTATAATGACAACATTTCGCATTTGTCAGGTCCCTTCTTACTGAGGATTACAAAATATTGAGACAACGCTCGTTAGTCGCGCCGCCTTCCGGCGGCACTTTTCAGGGCCGGCAAGATGCCGGCGCTACGAAAGTCCGTCACGCTATTATGCAATCCCCATTAATTGTTTTAATTTCAGCAAAAGGGTTATCTTATCCTAAGCGAGAATCTTCGTACAGCCGCCCGGCTTGGGGAGGCTGAAGCGCGCAGGCCCGACAAGGCAAGCGAGGATTGAGCTCTTGCGCACTATTCCAGTTTGATGCTACAAAACCTGTTCGGTTTCTTTCCACAAGCCGCAGCCTTAGAATCCGGTATAAAGGCAAGATCGAATCGACATGGAAGCAGTCAATCTAGAAAACGTCAAAAAGAGCTACGACTCCTTTGATGCGGTGCGCAGTCTGACGATGGAAATCAAGGAGGGCGCTGTCTTCGGGTTGCTGGGGCCAAATGGCGCAGGAAAAACCACCACCTTGCGGATGATTGTGCGCATCCTGATTCCGGATGAGGGCTCCATCCGGGTGCTGGGCAAGCCGCTGAGCGAGCGGACGCAGGAACTGATCGGATATCTGCCGGAAGAACGAGGCCTCTACCGGCACATGCGGCTGCTGGAAATCCTGCGGTTTCTGGGGGCCTTGAAGGGACTGCCTGAAGCGGAGGCAGAACGCCGGGCACGCATCTGGCTTGACCGGCTGGGCCTGGGCGACCGGACGAACGACGAGATCCACAACCTGTCGCGTGGCATGCAGCAGAAAATCCAGTTTATCGCCGCCGTGATTCACCGGCCGCCCCTGGTGATTCTGGATGAGCCCTTCACCGGGCTCGACCCTGTCAACGCCGCCGTGATCAAGGACGTGATGCTGGAGCTTCGCCAGCAGGGGGCGACAATCATCCTGTCAACCCATCGCATGGACCAGGTGGAGCAGATGTGCGACTCCATTTGCCTGATGAACAAGGGGCAGAAGCTTCTGGACGGTGATCTGAAGGCGATCAAAAGGTCTTACGGCAACAACACAGTGCGCATGGAGTTTGTCGGCGATCCGGCCTTTATGCAGCTTCCCGACACTATTGAGCGGACAAACTCTTACGGCGAAATGGTGGATATCACCCTGCGCCCGGGCGCCGACGCCCAGCAGATCCTGCGAAGTGCTGTGGAACGCGGCGTTCAGGTCCGCCGCTTTGAGCTCATCGAGCCGCCATTGAACGACATCTTTATTCAGAAGGTTTCGCAACGCCATGCGTAAGATCTGGCTGATCGTCAAACGCGAATACATCACCCGGGTGCGGACCAAGGCCTTTATCCTGGGGACCCTCGCGCTGCCTCTGATCTCGGGGGCGATCCTGGTGGTTTCCATTTTCCTTTCGGGTGGGACTTCGGGAAATGGCGCGAGGATCGTCATTCTGGATGAGGTGGGAGGGCTCGGCAGTGCTGTCCAGAAAGCATTGATGCAGAAAACTTCCCCAGCCCATCCAGTGCCTGAGGCTGTCCACGTTGTGGAAAAACCTTCAGAGCAACAGGAAATGTATTTCCATGCCCAGCTTGCGACCGACGAAATCGATGGCCTTCTGGTGCTGCCAAAAGGCCTGATAAAGGGTAAAGCTTCCGCACGGTACCACGCCAAACACATGCAAGCGCTGGCCCTGCTGGGGCCCATCGAGCGGGCCGTGAGCGACGCAGTTATCGTGCGCCGTCTGCAGGCAGAAGGGGAGAGAGGCCGCGCGATGGAGAACATGTTCAGGCTGGCGCGGGTCCAGTTGGTGACCTCTTCTTCCGGGAAGAAGGAGGATGACTCCAGCGAAACCAATTTTGCCATCGCCATTATTGCCGGCATGGTGTTGTATATGACGCTGATCGTCTACGGGATGTCGACCATGCACTCCGTGATGGAAGAGAAATCCACGCGCATGATCGAAATTCTTGTTTCCTCCATCCGGCCTTTCGATCTGCTGGCAGGAAAGATTTTGAGCGTGGGGGCCGTGGCCCTCACCCAGTACCTGGTGTGGGCCGTGACAGTAGGGGTGCTGTTTGCCTCAGCCGCCAGCGTCACGGCAATGGTGCGTCCGGGCGCTACCGTGCCGAGCATCAATCTCTCGCCCATGCTGCTGGTTTACCTGGTGGTTTTTTTCCTGGCGGGATACTTCCTCTACTCCGCACTTTACGCGGCAGCCGGCGCTATTGTTTCAACGGACGAAGAAGCGCGCCAAGCGCAGATGCCGCTGACGCTCATGATTCTCTGCAGCTTCCTGCTCTTCAACGTTATCCTCAACGATCCCAACTCCACGCTTTCCGTTGTCCTTTCGATGACGCCGTTCCTTTCACCCATCCTGATGACCCTTCGAGTGGCCATGGAGACTCCGCCCTTGTGGCAGATCGTCCTGGCGCTGGCGTTTTCCATCGCAACCACCATCTATGTGATCCGCATCTCCGCCAAAATCTATCGGGTCGGTATCCTGATGTACGGGAAACGCCCCTCGATCAAGGAATTGCGCCGCTGGCTGCGGTATTCGTGAGAGACGCAGAAAACTTCTTCAGCGCGCGGGGCAGCAAACGCCCGGCGGGATGGGTGAACCGTGCGGGCAGGTCTGGGGATGCTTGAGGAATATACAGAGCTTTTCTGTGACTTCCGTGCTCAGGCTGTGCTCAATTTTGCAGGCGTTTTCATCCAGCAGGTCTTCGTGAATCTGGAACATCTCATAAAACAGCCGCTCGGAAAGCCGATGGCGGCGAATCACCTCACCGGCGCGCCGCTTTCCCTGTGCTGTGAATGAAATCGTGTCGTCGTGGTCAAGGCGCACCAGTTCTTCCTGGGCCATCAGCAGGAAGGTGGCGCGGTTCTGGGCAAACTCCGGCAGGGCGGAGGAGGGGAAAACCTCCTTGCCCGAATCTTCTTCGTAGTGCCAGACGGCCTTGAGCAGGTTCTCAATCAGCTCTTCCTCGTAGGCCGGAAAGACGGACACCTCCGAAAGCTTTCCATGATGGAGCTCGATGCGGCGCTCGGCCATGCGGCCGATTTCAGGATCGTGCGTCACCATCACGATGGTGTGGCCCTCGCGGTGCAACTCGGTGAAAAGGCCCATCACCAGCGTTTCATTCACCTCGTCCAGATTCCCGGTGGGCTCGTCGGCAAGGATCAGGTTGGGTTGGTTGATCAGCGCGCGCGCCACGCACACCCTCTGCTGCTCGCCGCCGGATAACTGCGAGGGCAGGTGATGGATCCTGTTGCCCAAGCCCACCCGCACCAGCGCTTCGCGCGCCTCGGACTCTTCCGCCAGGCTGTGGAAATACTGGGCCAGCATCACATTTTCAAGCGCCGTGAGATAAGGAACCAGGTGGAACTGCTGGAAGACGAAGCCGATTTTCTCCGCGCGGAAACGCGCGAGATCGGTGGACGACAGCCGTCCGATTTCCTCCCCACCCACCTGGACAGAACCGTTGCTGGGTGAATCGAGCCCGCCCAGAATGTTCATCAGCGTGCTTTTGCCGGACCCGGACGGTCCCATCACGGCAATCCATTCTCCTTTGTCTACGGAGAAGGAAACGTCCCGCAAAGCCGCCACCGAGGCGCCGTATTGCCGGGTCAGATTGTCAACTTCAATAAAGGCCAACGGATTACTCTCCTTTAAGTGCGGTGGCAGGCTGAATGCGGCGCATGATGCCCACAGGGAAAAAAGTGGCCAGCGCCGCCAGCAGAACCGTGGCGCCCCACACCAGCGGTAGAGTCCACCACACCACGCTCAGACTCACTCCGAAAAGCCGCTCACCCACCTGAGTGGCCAGAAAACCTCCCACCGCAAATCCCACAAGGCCGGCCACCAGTCCCAGGCTTGCGCCCTCCACTAGGAACAGCCGGGTGACGTCCTGGTTGCTGGCTCCCAGCGCTTTCATCACCGCGATATCCTTGCGGCGCTCCAGAACGATGGCCGTCATGGTGGCCATGACACACAGAGCGATAATCACCAGAATCAAGCTCATTAATGAAACGAGGAGCCCGCGGATCGTGTGCAGGACCTTCCCTTGAGAATACACGATCTGGCGGATGGGCCGCACGTCCAGACGGGGGAATGCGGCCGCCAGTTGCTGAACGCCGCGCTTGATTTCCGGGGTCTGGCCTGGAATGTTCATCTGGACCACGCTGATCTTGTCCCCGACGCCTCCCAGTTTTTGCAGTTCGCCAAGGGGAACGAAAACCTGGTCGTCTTCTGAAGACCCGGTGGAAATTACCCGCGCAACCTGGAAAGTTTCGGAAGCCGCCTGGTTGTCTGTCGGGCCACCAGCAGCGCCGGAAGAGAGTTTTACCCTATCACCCGGCTGCAGCCGGAAAATATGGGCAAGATGCACCCCTACGGCGCAGGATCGGCCCCCGAGTGGGCCGCCATCTGCTCCGGCTGTGACATGCCACCCCGGCACCAGGGCTTTCAGAGCAGTGAAGTCAGAACCCACGGCGACAACGTTTTCAAAGTCCGGCAAGCGCGGGTTTGCGGGCTCTCGCGAAATGCGCGTCACCAGGTAAAGCACCGGAGCGGCTACCAGCCCGTTCACCTTCGAGCGCATGGATTCCACCTGCTGGAAGGTTGCCCCGTCCATCAGCCCGCCCACGGCTGCATGTCCCGTTGATGCTGCTCCCTTGCTGCTGAGGATGACGTTGGCCCCGTAAGAGCGGAACTCCCGGGTCATCTTGCGATGCACGTCGCTGTACAGGTTGAGCAGCATGGAGGCGAGAGACGCTCCCACCAGCAGGGAAATCACGGCCAGCGCCGCCTGCGGACGCCTCACCACCAGCGAACGCATCCAAAGCCGCCAGAACAGCGAGCGGCGATTGCCGGGTTGATCAACTCTTTCACTCATTTCGCAGCACCGCAGCAGGCGATACCTTCAACCCTCTGGCCAGGGGAACCGCGCTCCCTGCCAGGGCCACCAGCAGGGCCAGCGCCAGGACTGACGGCAGAATTACCCAGTGAATTCCAGTGGGAACGCCGAAAACCGCCAGTGACAGCCGGCTTGCCATCCAGCTCCCCAATCCGTATCCCACTATGCCTCCCACCAGCCCCACGCCAAAAGCTTCCAGCAGAAAAATGGAGGCCACACGGCTGTTGGTGGCGCCCAATGACTTGAACAGCCCGATTTCCGCCCGCCGCTCCAGAACGATGGCAAACATAAGGGAAGCCATCGCCAGAGCGGCCGTCACCAGGGCCGCGATGGCCAGAAGAGCCATCAGGAGGCTGATGTTCTTGACGATCGAGCCCTCGGTTGCGGCCACCCGGTAAACGGGTTTGGCCTCGGAGCCGGGAATGGCCTGCTGAATCTGGTAGGCAATCGAGCTGACGTAGGGCGAGCAGTACCAGCGCTCGTATTCGGCAGCGCTCAGCTTCGTAACGTCAGACCGGCCAAAGGAATCTTCGGGCTTGGTGAGGGCGCTCACTTCCACGCGCCTCACTTTTCCTTCGAGGCCGGTAAATTTCTGGACTGTGGCGAGTGGCGCAAGAACTTCGTCGTCCTCCTCGCCCCCTGTGTGGAGAATTCCGCTGACGGCGAGGTCTATTGTCGAGTCGGCAGTCCCGCCGCTCCGGAAAGTGAGGTTGTCGCCGGGTTTCACACCAAGATTGCCCGCCAGCACCGCTCCCACCAGGCACTCGCGGGAACCGTCATCCGGCCAGTTTCCCTGGACTTGCCAGGCCGGATGAAGTTCTTCCAGGCCCGTCTGGAAAACGTCTCCCCGCTGCACGTGCAGGCGATGCTTAAACCAGCTTCCGATCAGCACGGTGTGTTGTCCTTTTACCGACGCGGGGGCATAGAGAAACGGCGCAAAGGCCATGATGTTGTTGCGCCAGAAAATCTTTCGCAGGTTGGCAAGTTTGGATTCAGGCAGAAAAGCTCCGGCGCCCGCAGGCCGGTAGTCCACTCCACCCACGGCGATGGAAAGGCTGTCGGCGGCGGGCGTGATGGAAATGTTGGCTCCAAATGAGCGCAGTTCGTGCGCTATTCGGTCACCCACGCTGAGAGAAAGCGTGGCCACGGCCGTGGTGACGCCAATTCCCAATGCGACGGCTGCCACTCCCAGGAGCTTCCGCCTCCGCCTGCGTGTGAGCGACCTGCCGACAATTCTGCTTAGCATAAGCCTCAGTTGAAATAGCGGGCTGCCCGGGCAAGATTGGCCCTGGAAATCACCAGTTCATTGTTCTGGACAAGGTAGCCAATATGAATGGGATTGCACCCACCGGCCGCCCCGATGGTCGGGATGTAAATTGCGGAACCGCAGAGCCGGCAAATTACGTTCTGTCCCTGCTGGTAGTAGCCCTTGGCACCACAGATCTGGCACGCGTCAAGCCCCACCCGGACCGTGTCCGAAGAATCGACGATGGCAATGAACCGGACTTCCTTGCCTCCGGCCTTCACCTGGTAGGTGTGGAGCTTGTGGTCCTTCAACCGGGCCATGGGGACCTCGACGACGTTTTTGCTGGTGAAAGTCAGCTGCACAGGCGGCTTGACGGCGCGTGCCACCCGGGAATACACAAAGTCCGCGCTGATCAGCACTATCACAATCAGCCCTACGGAGCTTGCAGCCAGCTTCCAGAACCGTTCGCGTCGTTGCCCGGCCAGCACCTTTCGGCGTTCCGGCGCGGGCATGCGGGCCAACTCATCTTTTGAGGTCGAACCGGACCGGATCTTTTGCGCCAGCACCAGAAAGAGGCAGAGTGCGATGATGGCAATAAAGAAGAAAGCATCGCTGTTGACGATGGGGCCGATGATCGCCATTTCGCTGCGGCTGGAAGGAATTATTTCGGCTTCGGAAAGCTCGTGCAAGCCGGATACCAGCAACTGGACAGCCACCACCAGGAGCACCAGGCTGGTAATGCTGAAAAACCGGCGGAGGTTGACCTTCACGCTGCCTTTGAAGAACGCCACGCCCAGGCCGATGGCCAGTGCCAGCCCCAGCACCGCTCCCATCAGGTTCATCAGCTCCGTGGTGCGCAATGAAACGGCACCCAGGAAGATGGCCGTTTCCGCGCCTTCACGGGCCACCATCAGGAGGACGAATGCGAAAATGCCCCACGCGCCCGAGTGGGAGGATTTGATGGAAAGGTCTGAAACCCGGCTCTCAATTTCCTTCCGGAGCCCCTTGGATGCGCGCATCATCCAGACCACCACGGAGGCCACAAACACCGCGCCCACCAGCATCATCCAGCCTTCATAGGCGTCCTCGCTGATGGCCCATTCCTGGAGGAAATACGCTGCCGCAGCGCTCACGACGACGGCTGTGCCTACTCCCCACCAGACGTAGCGGGTCCATTCCTCGCGACCCGCTTTCTTGAGATAACCGAGAACGATGCCGACAATGAGGGCTGCTTCAACGCCTTCACGCAGCGTGATGACTAACGAATCAAACATGCTCTATTCCTGCGGAGTATCAACGCTTGTCCGCACAACAATGCGCTGCTGCCTCCCCCGCCAGCCGTCAGGCGGAAACAGCCTTTTTGTTTTCCTGTCTGGCCCTGGCAGTGCACTTTTCGCAATACCCGCCCAGTTCAAGTCGGGCGACGCGAAGGGTAAACCCATGCCTGCATTCGATCTGGCCCTTCAGCTTTTCAAACAGCGGGTCCTGAATCTCAAACACCGAACGGCACCGCTGGCAGGTGAAATGCATGTGGTCCTTGTTGGTCCGGGCCTCGTAGTAATGCCCGTGCCCGTTCACATGCATCAGGTCGAGCTCGTCAATGATGCCGAGCTTTTTGAGTGATTCCAGGGCGCGATAGACGGTGGCCAGGTGCAGCCCAGGCAATTGCTGGCGGGCGCGGCGCAGGACTTCGGGGGCATCAAGGTGCTCACCGGCTTGCTGGAGGACGTCCGCGATGACCCTGCGCTGGCGGGTCATGCGGAGGCCATGCTCGCGGAGCTGGGTGGAAACGGAGCGACGTTGCTTGAGGTGTTTTGCAAGAACCATTTCAAGTTGCGAACTCTTCGCAAATAAAGTTTAAGCTGAACCCTTGAGCGGTGCGCTGCCCAATGGCTTAGTTGCGAAAGGATCGCAGTTAGAAATTATCCCAAAACTGTACTAGATTGTCAAGAATTATCTTACACGATTGCCTCAAACTGCCGGCCGCTGTTTTGCCAGGTTCCCGTTGTCTCTCATCGGTAGGGAATGTCGTGCGTACTTTCAAGCTGAAGCCCCTGGGGAGTCAGCTTGTAGGTTTTTTGATGCCTGGCCGGCAGGTGGCCCTGCTGCGTCTGGCGAATGTATTCGTCCTCGTTCACATAGCTGATGACCACTGTATTGGTGGTTGCGCTGAGCTTTCCGTCGAACAGGTTCTCCACCTTCCATTGCGATTGAAGCGCTTTCCCGTCGAAGGTATACAGAACAGCAGACATGCGGGCATGGCTCATCCCCAGCCTCCAGCCATAGGCCAGAAAGCGAAAATTGCCCGCAGCCGAGGGCGTCATGATGGCGTAATGCAAATCAGTCCGTGGAACAAAGTTGGTGGTGGTTACCTCGCGCGTGTGGCCGTTCTGGTTCTCATAGATCACCAGCACGTTGACGCGCCAGATGTTGCTCCAGCCGAGCGTGTAGCCTGCACCGATCAGGGTGGAGTTTTTCCAGGGAGCAATAAAGATGGAAGGTGTTCCGACAGCAGGGTACTGCAGTTTTGAAAACATCTGGTCGAGTTCGTGCCGCACCTCAACGATGCCCGGTGTGCGATTGGCGATCCAGGTGTTCAGGTGGCCCACCACCAGCTTCTGGATTTCATCCGTGACGGGTTTGGCATCATCAATGTCTCGCCCGTAGAGCTTTTTGCCCAGGGTGGCGATATGGTCCGGCAGGTCGGGTTTCGGTTTGGGTTTCTTTTTGCGTGCCTGCGCCGTTCCCATACCGAACGCGATGGCGGCAGCCAGCATGACTGCCATGGTTCCCGCAGATCGAATCTTTCCCAATGTACTTTTTTGCTCGGTCACTTTGCCCTGGCCTCCCCACAAGTCATCGAATGAAATAGGATCGAATTTCCCTTTTCCCATTGGATGCAAAAAAGTTGGCCCCGTGCTGTACTCCGCAGTTGATACTTTTTCCGCCGGGTAGCAGTGAATCGGCGGGTTTATCCTGCCTTCCGGAGCCGTAATACCATCTTCAAGCAAGCCGCCCGAATGCCTGCACAATTTCCGCATCCTGTTCGTCAAAAACCGTCCGCAGGTCGATCAGCAACTGGTCCCGTTCGACGCGCGCGATGATGGGCGGCCGGTTCCGGCGAAGCGCGGCTTCCATGGCCTGTGCGCTCAGGCTGTCGTGCTGGACGGCCACCAGCCTGGCGGGCAGTGAATGCCCGGGCGTGGAACCCCCGCCGATCACAGATTGGCCTTCTTCCACCTGGGCGGAAACGGATGCAATTTTCCCAAGTTGGGCGGCCAGCGAAGCGGCACGCGCTGCCAGTTGCTCCAGCGGCATCCTCATCATGCGCAGCGCCGGGATGGCGTCGAGGTTTCCGTCGAGGTAAAGGCGAATGGTCGCTTCCAGCGCCGCGATGGTCAGCTTGTCTACGCGCAGGGCGCGAAACAAGGGGTTCCGGCGGATACGGTCCAGATATTCCTTCTTGCCGCAAATCAGGCCTGCCTGCGCGCCTCCCAGCAGCTTATCTCCGCTGAAGGTCACCACGTCTGCACCTTCCTTCAGGCTCGCTCCCACGGGTGGCTCGTCTTGAATACCCAGGGGTCTGAGGTCGATGAGGCAGCCGCTGCCGAGGTCTTCAATCAGGGGCAGATGATGCTGGTGCGCCAGGCCGGCAAGCTCCGCCAGTTCCGGGCGTTCGGCAAAGCCCACAAGGCGGAAGTTGCTGGGGTGGACCCGGAGCAGCGCTTTGGTGTTTTCATTGATGGCACCGGTGTAGTCTCCCAGGCGGGTTCGGTTGGTGGTACCCACTTCCTTCAACCCGGCGCCGCTTTTGGCGCAGATGTCCGGAATGCGGAACGACCCGCCAATCTCGATCAGTTCGCCGCGCGAAACGACCACTTCGCCTCCCTCGGCGAGCGCGTTGAGGGTGAGGAACACGGCGGCAGCGTTGTTGTTCACCACCAGTGTCCGCTCCGCGCCGACGAGTTCGCCAAAAAGACGGTCGGTGTGCGTATCTCGCTTACCGCGCTTCCCTTCGCCAAGATCGTATTCCAGGTTTGAATAGCGGCCGGCAATTTCCCCGAGGTGCTCGATGGCCCTGGCGGCCAGTGGAGCGCGGCCCAGATTGGTGTGGAGAATCACCCCCGTGGCATTAATGACAGGTCCGAGGGAATATGCTGCCAGACCGCGCGCGGCCGTCGCGATGCTTTCTTCAAGCCCAGCCGGTCGGAAGGTTTTAATCGTTCCTTTCGTGATTCCTTCCCGCACACTTTGCAGGACGCTTCGGGCGGCCTGCACCACAACCCGATGGCCAAGCTCCGCTTCCAGCAGCCGGAGGGCTTCCCCGTCCAGCAGTTCATCGACGGAAGGAATCTGCCGCAACAATTCCGTCACGGTGCTTGCATGGCTTCTGGTTTCCATCAACGTTGCTCCGGGCCCACTGGCAAGTCAGCATGGCGCATAGCCGCACTGCATGGCCATTTCAACATAAGTGGTGTGGGAGGGTCAACTTGGGCCGGGCTGCGGTGATAGTATCGTTTGGTTCGTATGTTGTGGCACGGCCATCCTGGCCGCGACTTTTGGCCGCTCCACGGGCGAGGAAGCCCGTGCCACAAATTCAAATTGAGTTCATACCCGGGCTGCAGACCTTGGCTATTTCATCGCTATGGCGACCGCCAGAGGGTATCTTGCGGCTTTGCCGGCTCAAGCCCATGCCTGTATGGCCGAAATGAATGGATGACCGCCATATTCGGTTCCACAAAATGGCTGTCGATTCCATTTGTCGTGGTGCTTTGCGCCTCTGGGGGTTTATAATGGCGTACTTGGCACTCTTGCGTGAGGGTTCCCGGTGACGGTTGACGAGGAACTGTCCAAGCTTGAGGAAAACATCCGCCGTCTCAAGATCGAATATGAGGCTTACTTCAACGGAGGCACCCCTCGCCCGCCAAACGACACGCTTTACCGGGTTGAGCAGGCCATCAAAAGGTACTCGAATAACGTGGCCAGGCTGAGCGCGAGCCAGCGCTTTCGGTTCAACCAGCTCTGGCAGCGTTATTCCGTTTACAACGACCTCTGGCGAAAAAAGTTGCGCAGGCGAGAAGAGGGCCGGGAGTTCGGGCCGCGCAGGCGCACGGCGGGAACGGACTCAACCACGCGGGTTGTTTGCAGCGATCCCGACCGCGAGCAGGCCAAAGTAGAGCAGTTGCTCCAGGCCCTGGTGAACGCCAAGCAATACGCTGGCGAGCGCACCGACGACATTGACCCTGCAAGGTTCCAGCGCTTCGTCCGTGAAAAGACCAGGCAGCTGAAGCAGGAACTGGGATGCGACAGCGTTCAGTTTTCCGTCACCGTCAAGGAAGGCAGGGTTCGGTTCACGGCTGTGAAAGCGGAATTGTGAAGCCCGGGAAATCGGGCGCCAGTGAGCAGCTTTTTTGCCGGACGGTGAATGCGGGCGCCGTTGCTTCGGCAAACTGATTTCATCAGCCTGTCGGCAGCCGTGGCTCCGTGGATAACCGGCTTGCCTTTTCCACCTCGCCTGTGAGCCCCTGTGTCCCTGTTGTGTTGCCGCGCCGGGAATCGGGCGGTCACCAGAAGAGCTGAAAATCGAACACGTTTTTCCCATGTTGAATCCAAGTCAAAAATCTCAGGAGTATTCATGAAACCCATCACTCGTGCATTGCTTAGCGTCAGCGACAAAACAGGAATTGTCGACTTTGCAGCAGGACTGTCAAAGCTGGGCGTTGAAATCGTCTCAACGGGCGGCACGGCCAGGCTCCTTCGCGAGAAAGGCGTGAAGGTCCGCGATGTGTCGGATCTGACCGGCTTTCCGGAGATGCTCGACGGCCGCGTCAAAACGCTGCATCCCAAAGTCCACGGCGGCATTCTGGCCATCCGGTCAAACCCGAGCCATGTGGCCGCCTTGAAAGATCACGAGATCAGCGTGATCGACATGGTTGCTGTGAACCTTTATCCCTTTGAAAAGACGGCCGCCAAGCCCGGCGTGGAATTCGAAGAGCTAATTGAAAACATTGACATCGGTGGGCCTACGATGATCCGCTCGGCCGCCAAGAATTTTGAAGACGTTGCCGTGGTGGTTGACCCCGCCGACTATGGCAAGATTCTTGAGGAACTCGGCAAGAACAAAGGGCTGGAACGCGAAACGCGCCTCGGATTGGCGCGGAAAGCTTTTGCCACGACCGCCGCCTACGATGGATTTATTTCCACCACCTTGCAGCAGCGTGCGGAGCCCGGCCTTCCGAACAATTTCCATCTGAATTTTGAGAAAGCCATGAACCTGCGCTACGGAGAAAACCCGCACCAGAGTGCGGCGCTCTATCGCAACAGCGCTTTCGCGGGCCGGGGACTTGCGCATGCCCCGCAGCTCCACGGCAAGGAACTTTCATACAACAACCTGGTGGATCTGGAAGCGGCCTGGCGTGTGGCGCAGGAGTTCTCCGAGCCGGTCACCGCCATCATCAAGCACACCAACCCCTGCGGCATCGCCGTGGGCAAGACGCTGGCGGAAAGCTACAAGGATGCGCTTTCGGGCGATCCTGTATCGTCCTTCGGTTCGGTGATTGCCGTCAATCGCAAGCTTGATCTGGCGACGGCCGAAGAGATGGCCAAATTGTTTGTTGAAGCCATCATTGCGCCGGGGTTTGAAGCCGACGCACTGGAGCGGCTGAAAGCCAAAAAGAATCTGCGGCTGATTGATATGTCCGCAACGGCCGGCGACGAATACGGCCCACAGCTGAAGAGCGTGGGTGGCGGGTTGTTGGTGCAGACTCCCGACACCATGGGCGCCAAACCCGAAGACTGGAAATGCGCCACCAAACGCCAGCCGACCGAGGAAGAGATGCGCGGGATGGTGTTTGCCTGGCGCGTGGTGAAGCATGTGAAGTCCAACGCTGTTGTCTTCGGCCGCGAAAACATGATTGTGGGCGTGGGCGCCGGGCAGATGAGCCGTGTGGATTCGGTGAAGCTCGCCGCCATGAAGGCGCGTGACCTGAAGCACGATCTGAAAGGAACGGTTGTTGGCTCCGACGCTTTCTTCCCCTTCCCGGATGGAGTTGAGGAGATTGCGAAACAGGGCGCCACGGCGGTGGTGCAGCCAGGCGGTTCCGTCCGCGACAACGAAGTGGTTGAAGCGGCCGACCGCCTGGGCCTGGTCATGATGATGACAGGTATCCGGCACTTCAGGCACTAAGCTTCTGCGTGAAAGTTGAGGGGCCCCGGCCGGACTTCAGCACCGGCCGCGGGGTCCCGTCACAGGTCTGTGCGGCGTGCAGGCTGTTTGTTGGAGGGGCCTACGACTTGGGTGCGTAGTAACCTTGGCGGGCCACCACGCGGTATTTGATCTTCTTGCCCTTCTTATTTGTGATGATCAGGGGGTTTCCCTGGGCGTCCACCAGTTCCACTTTCAGCTTGTGATACTTGCCATTCTTGGTGCTTTCGGTTGGAATGAAGCCTAGGCTGTACTGGTGACGAAGTTGACCGGCGATCTGATTGTAGATGTCCGGCAGGGCACCCTCGAAACGGGGAAAATAAGCCTCTCCGCCCGAATACTTGGCGATGGAAGTGAGCGCGTTCCGGGCCTGGAGTGTGTCAATCGAGTCTCCGTAACGAATGGAGACCCACTCCAGAATGCTGACCGGGTAAATCGGGGTGTTGGATCCCTTGGCGATCTTCAGCATTTGGCCGTAGGTCAGTTTGCTGAAGGTGTCAAAGCCGGTGCAGATGGCCAGGATGGCCTTGCGCCCACCCACATTCTTCATGCGGTCTATGGTGAACGAAAGGGCGTCATACAGGTTGGTTTCGCTGAAGCCGGGCATTCGCAGCGTGTCCAGCGCCGATCGCACCTGAGAGCGGTTATGCGTAAAGTCCTGCAGGATGTGCGGCTGCATATCGAAATCAACCACGGCCACCCAGTCTTTGGGCTGCATAAAGTTCAAAAACTGATAGGCGTCTTCCAGAGCGAGGTAAAGGTAGCCCCACCACTTGTTGCTGAACTCGATCAGCATGGTTACCGTTATGGGCGCTTCCGCCGTGGAAAAGTTGGTGACGGATTGCGGGACGCCGTCGTCCAGCACCTTGAAATTCTTTTTGCCGAGCCCCGTGATCGGGTTGCCATTTTTGTCGGTGACCAGCACATCTACGTTCACCAGGTTGGATTGGGTGGAGAGGGTGTAAACTTGGTTGGGGTTGATCTTTTCCGGTTTCTTTTCCTGTGGTGCCTGCTGGCCCTGCTGCTGTGGAACTTTTTCAGGTTGCTCGGTCGGTTGATTTTTCGGCTGCTGCTGCAGGTTGGGCTTTGCTGACTTCTTGGGCGCGTAAACTGTCTCGCCAGCGTTCGGGTTGGGACCCGGCTGTTGGGCACGGGCCAGCGGGTTGAACCCAAGAATCCAAAACCCGACGGCTGCGCAAAGCACCGCTGCAGCGCAGATTACCTTGCTCCTTGTGCTCTTCATAGCAGGTCTTCCCCCTGCGCTTATCATGCCATCCCCTTGCAACATGGTCAACAGAAGGTAGAATGAGGCCGCGAGGTCTCTCTATGTTTATCTGAAACCGGCCATGGTACGTCAGGATGGGGTATCGTAATGTGCGTAGCGACTTTCGATTGATGCGAATTCACATCATCCAGCACGTAGCGTTTGAAGGCCCGGGTGCGATTGCCGATTGGGCGCGGGAGCGCGGGCACTCGATAACTGTCACCGGGCAGTTCAGCGGCGGCGAGTTACCCACGGCCAATCATCTCGACTTCCTGGTTATCATGGGCGGGCCGATGGGCGCCAACGATGATGCGCAGTTTGCCTGGCTGGTAGCCGAAAAGCAATTGATTGGGGAAGCTCTGCGCGAGGGAAAAGCGATTCTGGGCGTATGCCTGGGGGCGCAGCTCCTGGCGCAGGCGCTGGAGGCACGGGTTTATCGAAACCACGAGCGGGAGATTGGATGGTTTCCCGTGCGGCAAACAGAGGAAGCGAAGCGCAGCAGACTGTTCTCAGGGCTGCCCTCGGAGATGACGGTCCTGCACTGGCACGGTGACACGTTTGACTTGCCGCAGGGCGCCGTGCACCTTGCGGAAAGCGACCTTTGCGGCAACCAGGCATTCGAGATTGACGGCCGGATGCTGGGATTGCAGTTCCATCTGGAAGTGCAGCCGGAGGGGCTGGAACGCTTGATCGCAAACTCGACGGCTGACCTTGCCGTGCCCGGCCCCGCGGTGCAAACGGGAGACCAGATGCGAACTGCGGCGCGCCACGCGCAGACCCTCCGGCCGGCGCTTGACACAATTCTCGATCGCCTGGCGGAGGCCGCAGCGTAATGAGAATTGTGACGGCGATCCTTGCAATCTGTTGATGTTTGCTCTTAAAGTTGTGCTTTGTGAGAGCCAGTCCGTTCGCACGTTCGGAGTTTGCGGCTGGCAGGAACAGTGCTTAATCCGTTTAATTGAAAGGACAGGCAGCCCATGACGGCAGAATGGAGCGGTCCGCTGAAGATTCGGCCGGCCCGCGTGGACGACGCAAAGGAAATTGCCAGAATCTATAACCAGGGCGTGCAGGACCGCGCCGCAACTTTCGAGAACGCTTACGTCACTCCCGATGAGCGCTATCTGTGGCTGGCCGCACGGCCAGACCGTTTCCCGGTTCTGGTGGCGGAGGTGAAGCACACGCTGATGGGCTGGGCGGCGCTCAATCCTTACAGTCCGCGAAGATGCTTTGACGGCGTGGCGGAATTATCCATCTTTATCGAGCGTAGCCTGCGTGGCCACGGCGTGGCGCAGGAACTGATCAAGGCTATGCAGGACGCGGCGCGCGAAAAAGGCTTCTACAAGCTGGTAGGACGCATCATTGCTGACAACGGTTCGGCACGCAAACTGTGTGAGCTGGCGGGCTGGAGGGAAGTGGGCGTGTTCCAAAAGCACGGCCGGCTGGGCAGTGAGTGGCACGATCTGGTGCTGGTGGAATACCTGATTTCCGAAAACCTGAAGTAACGGCGGCCCTGCCGTGGGCGAAAATCAAACTGAAAAATCGCCGCTGGAAGCGTTTGAGGAGTTGGCGGCCAAGGCTCCTGACAACGTAATGGTTCGCTACAGCCTGGGGCGGGAATACCTGAAGGCAAAGCGGTATCCCGAGGCGGAACGCGAGCTCCGCGAGGCGCTGCGCCTGAAGCCCGATTATTCGGCGGCCTATCGCGAACTCGGGAAATCACTGGTGGGCCTGGACCTCCTGGATGAGGCGCGCGAGATTTATGCCAAGGGCGCCCAGGTGGCTTGTGAAAAGGGCGACCTGCAAACCCAGCGCGAAATTGAAGTATTCCTGCGGCGGCTGGATAAAGCAGAGCAATAAAATCGGCTGCCTTCCCGCCTGCAAAGTCTTGCCATCCTGATGAGCGGCCCCCTCAATAGAACGGGTGGCGTTGCGCCTGTTTCAATCGAAGCTGCCGGGTCAGCGTGGACTTGAGGGTTTCAAACGCTTCGCGCGGGCTGTCCACAAAGCGGATCAGTTTTGATTCTTCGGCGCTCACCGTTCCCGCCTCCCTGAGCCAGTCAAAATTCACGGCTTTTTTCCAGAACTTTGAGCCATAAAGCAGGATGGTGTTGCGGTGGCCCATCTTGTGGGTCTGGATCAGCGTCAGGAACTCCCACATTTCATCCATGGTGCCAAAGCCGCCGGGAAAGACGACGACCGCGCGGGAAGGCTGGGCAAACCACAGTTTGCGCATAAAAAAGTAGCGGAACATGAAACACAGTTCCGGCGTGATATAGGGATTGGCGTTTTGCTCCGAGGGCAGGCGGATATTGAAGCCGATTGAGACGCCTCCGGCCTCATGGGCGCCCCGGTTGGCGGCTTCCATAATGCCTGGTCCTCCTCCTGAGCAGACCACAAGAAAATGCTTTCCATTCTTGAGCCCAAGCGACCAGGTCGTAAGCAGGTGGGACAGTTCACGCGCCTGCTCATAATATTGTGACATCTTCATAGCCATGCGCGCGGCGCGCAAGTCCTCTTTGGTGGGCGGCGGGCCACCGCATTTGGCGCGGGTCAGAACCTCGCGAAGTTGTTCGCGCGCCTTGTCATGGGGCAGCACCCGCGACGATCCGAAGAAAACAACCGTGTTCTGCACGCCCGCGCGGCGCAGGCGCACCTGGGGTTCCAGATATTCTGCGGCGATTCGCAGAGTGCGGGCATCGCCGCTGTCCATGAAGCGTTCATTGAGGTACGCGAGTTTGGGCAGCCGGGATGGGTTCTGCCATTTGGACTTGCTCATCATTGCCTCTCGATCTGGTGTCAGCGAGCACCGAATTCATCAGCATAGCAAACCAATGGATTTGCCGCACATGGGGTGACGGGGGTCACAGCGTCATCCGGCAAAATGGCTTTTGATTTGGGTATGTGCCGGTGAGGCCGGGAAAACCGGCGGACTTGCGGCTTGCATGAACTCCGGAGGCTTCCACCGCAGAGTTGAAAAAAGAATTGCAGTTTCGAAGGAGGTTGGGTCATGTCTTTTATTAATCGTCGGGAGTTCATGCGCCGGGGCGCCGCAGGCGCTGCTGGGTTGGGACTGATCGTGAATGGCGAACCAGTGTTCGTCGAAGCAGCCTCGCCCCTGCCCAAGCCGGCTGCACCCAGTGACCGGGTGAACGTGGGATTTATCGGTTTTGGTATTCGCGGCAACATCCTGCTTGAATCAGCCAGAAAAACCGGCCAAGCCAACCTGGTGGAGGTCTGCGACTGCTATAAAGGCCACTTGGAACGCGCCAAAGAGCGGACGGATGGCAAGATCGACGTCAACTACGCCCAGTATAAAAAGCTGCTGGACCGCAAGGACATCGACGCCGTTGTCATCGCCACCCCGGACCACTGGCACGCTCCCCTTTTCTTGGATGCGATTGCCGCCGGCAAAGACGTCTATATCGAAAAGCCCATGACCCATCGCATCGCCGATGGCCAGAAGATGATTGACGCTGCCCGAAACGCGAAACGCATTGTGCAGGTGGGCAGCCAGTGGGTCTCCACCAGCCAGAACCAGGTTGCCAGAGAGATGGTCGCCTCCGGCAAACTGGGGAAAGTCACCAAGGTGATGGCGGCCTACAATCGCAATAGCTCTACCGGCGCCTGGAATTACCCCATTCCCCCGGACCTCGAAAACGGCGTGAACTTCAACTGGGAAGAGTGGCTGGGAGGGGCGCCACAAAGGCCCTTTTCTGCGGAGCGTGTTTTCCAATACCGCAAGTACTGGGATTATTCCGGAGGCATCACGACGGACCTGTTTGTCCACCTCATTACATCCATCCACTACATCCTGGGCGCCAACATGCCCAACAGCGTTGTGGCCACGGGCGGCATACTCGTTCGAAATGACGGTCGCCAGGTGCCTGATACTCTCGACGCCCTGTTCGAATATCCCGAAGGGTTCCACGTCAACATGGCTTCCACCTTCAACTCCGAGGGCGTAAACGGAAACGGCATCCGCTTCCTCGGTACCAACGGTACGCTCGTGCTGCCGCTGGGCGGATCGTCCATGACCTACGGCGTCGATTCGCACCGCGAGGGCTACAGCTATTCCATCGATGGCTGGCCCGTGGCCCTGCAAAAGAGGTTCATGGACGTTGGAAACCGACGCGAGGAAGCCGCGCGGACGGCCCCGCCGCCGAAAGAAATCCAGGCCAAAGACTCCTCGGACGCCACCACGCTGCACATGGCCGAGTTCTTTGAATGTGTCCGCTCGCGGAAGCAGTGTGGAGAAAACGCCGAAGTTGGCCACCGCGCAGCTTCAGCCGGGCACATGGTGAACCTTTCCTACATTGCCGGGGAGAAGGTTACCTGGGACATCACGTCTGGCAGTGCCGTGGCGTGAGGTTCTATCTGGAAGTGAAGTGGATCAGATTTTCGGCGGCTGCCATTCCCCGAGAGTGTCCTCAAGCACCCGGGCGATAGCCAACGCCACGTGCTCGTGCCACGGTCGCGCAGCAATCTGGACGCCGATGGGCAATCCCTCGGGGGTGTTCGCTGCGCACACCACGGCCGCGGGCCAGCCGGTCAGGTTGTGCGTCATCGTATAGCTGAAAGACGGCAGCCGCTTGTAGGTTGACCCGTGGACCATCCCGGCAAAGCTGCACACAGGGCTCAGGATGGCGTCGTAGCGTTCCATGAAGCCCAGCATCGCGCTGCGAAAAGCGTCCCACCTGCCAACCAGCGCCCCGTAATCGGGCATTGAAATTCCATGATGTTGCTGGATGTCGAGCGCCTGCTGCAGCAGCGGATGGATCTCCCGCGTTCCCGCCAGCTCAATCAGCGCCCTCAATCCTGCTCCACCGTCGGCGCAGAACAGCCCGCGATAAATTTCAAAAGTTTCGCCGATCCCTGGCGGAAGAGCTTCTTCCACATTTATTCCGCCGTCAGAAAGCGCCGCCGCAGCCTTGCGAACGGCTTCAGCAACTTGGGGCTCCGGCGTGGCAATCCCGTTGTCAGTGTGGAACGCCACGCGAAGCTTCTTCACATCCACCGTCGCTGTTTCGCCGAGCGGTGCAGGCACAATGGCGGGATCGTGTCCGTCAACGCCTGCGACGATTTTGAGCGCAAGCTCCAGGTCTTCCACGCTCCGTGCCAGAGGGCCAATCTGCCACAGCGCATCCAGCGTACCGCCAGGGCCGGGAAAATGGCCGGTGCGCGGAATGCGGCCGGAAGTCGGCTTGATGCTCGCAAGCCCGCAGCAGTTTGCCGGAAAGCGGACGCTGCCGCCGGCGTCGCTACCAAAGCCCAGCGGCGAGCCTCCCGCGGAAATCAGGGCGCTCTCGCCGCCGCTTGAGCCGCCGGGTGATAGCGAAAGGTCGTAGGGATTATTGGTGCGGCCGTAAATCAGGTTGTCGCTTTCCCATGCCCAGCCGAATTCCGGGCAGTTGGTTTTTCCCAGCACAATGGCACCGGCAGCACGCAGGCGTTTCACGATCACTGCGTCCTTTTGCGGAACGAAGTCGCGCCGGCCCAGTGTTCCTCCCGTGCTGATGATTCCGGCCGTTTCAATGGCGTCCTTGAAAGTCACCGGCACGCCGTGCAGCGGCCCCTTGATCTCGCCCCGTGCCAGCGCCGCATCCGCCGCACGGGCTTCAGCCAGCACGCGCTCGGCGGGCAGTTGCACCATGGCATTGAGCTTTGGATTCACCACCTCGATACGCTGAAGATGCGCCTGGATCAGTTCGGCTGACGAGATTTCCTTTTCGCGGATGGCACGCGCCATGCCGCTGGCAGAAAAACAAAGGAGTTCATTCATAGTTGCAATCCGGAAGGTATGGCGAAAGCCAGGAAGAGATGCAATGCGGCCCCGGGAGAGAATGAAATCTGTTACATCTGGTGAGCCGGCCGGGACTCGAACCCGGAACCCTTGCCTTAAAAGGGCAATGCTCTACCAATTGAGCTACCGGCCCAACATTTATTTAACTAGCACATTTGGTGAAGACTTAGTAGATTTTTCGGAAGTCTTCATTGAACAGCGTTTTCAGTTGGTGCTAGTTTTAGCGTCAGTCGAGTATACCTGCAGGGCCGCCGCAGGAGAACCGATACGGTCTACGGCCCCTTGTTTGGGCTCTGCAGGGAGAAGGTTGTAACGCCCCTTCATCTGGATGGTCGCATGGCCCATCATTTCCGCTGCTATCTGAGAATCAGTTCCGGCCATGGCCAGCCTGCTGGCGATTGTGCGACGGAGGTCTCGCCAGGTGAAGTCAATTAGTCCGGTTTCACCGACCGCGCGTTCGAGCCCGTGACGCGGCCCTCGAAGACCATCCCCGTAAACAGCGCAATATCAAACTTAGACATCATGTTAGGATACTTCAAGGCGATGACTTTCCTCAAGGGAAGTTCCCCGACTGAGATTTCTGGTGTCTGGTTTGTGAAAGAATTATCCGGATGGTAAGTTCTGTGGAGGTCAATCTGCTGGCCCTGGTTGTGGTCCACGACGCATTCACATGCATCGGCTGCAAGTTCAGAGAAGCGGGAGACTCTCCCCCACAGGTTAGCTCGAGGACCGGCTTCCAGATGGTTCCTGAGAAACGTGGAAGCTGCGGGTAGGGTACCTTGGGGGCATGGTTATGAGACAGTTGCCAAGCCCCGCCTTCCGCGTAAGCGAAGGAACTGACAGATGGCCTTCGGGAAAGCCGAAGAGTGTTAAGTGCCAACTTTTTGGTGCCACTGGGATTAAGTGGTAAGAGGCAATGCTCCGATTCAGGCCACTTGGGAGCGCCCCTCCGCACCACTTTCGCGAACAAATTCATAATCCAAGCCGGTTTGGGAACCCGATGGACGCTGGCTGAGAGCATAGAGAATCATTTCCACGCGACTCGACACGCCGAGCTTATCAAAAATACGAAACATATAATTCTTGATGGTGTGCTCGCTTAGATGAAGCTGGGCTGCGATCTCGCGATTTTTCAAGCCGTCCACTGCGCAGTAAAGGACGTCCTCCTCCCGCTTAGAAAGGAGCCTCAGACCCCTGGCATCAACCAGGGGTTTGAATCGGACCTCATAGAGAGATTCGAGCAAGAAACGCAACTGATTGCTATCGGCCCACACCTGACCTGCGTGGACACAGAGAATGCATTTTCGCAATAGCTTTAGGGAACCAGTCCGGCAAAACACACCCTGTGCCCCTGCTCTGAAGGCCTCGATGATTGATTCCCGTGTTGAGCGGTCAAGCAGGATGATCACCTTTACTCCTGAAAAACTGCTTCTCAGGCGTCGAGAAAGTTCAAGCCCACTAATCCCGCCACGGTTTAACGAGTAACTGACCAGTGCGACCTTCGGTTCCCAGGCAGAAGTCGATCCAACTGCGTAGACCATATTTTCCGGCGCAGTAATGGCTTGAAAATGATGACTTCTGCTGAGCGCATCTGCAAGCAGCTGAGTACCCATCACTGTGTCATCGGCCACGAAAACGTTGACGTTCCCCCCAGGGGTTAATGACGCACAATTGACCTTGCAATCTGACACTTCATCCTCCTCAGGTCGCTGAGCCGCCCGATTCGTCGGCAAACTCATCAGGGATTGTGTCCAGTCCTGGACTTTCAACATGTTGGCTTCAGGTCTGTTACTCATGGGCCTTCCTCTCACCTGGATGGGTTAGGCACACCCGAGCAAGATGGCCGCAGGCGCGGTTCTGTCCGCTTCCTTTTTTAAGCTTTCCCCCAGATTCTAAGAACTGCAGCCCACCAGTTGCCGGGCCTCGGCAGCGACAGCCCTTCTTGAAAGGGATGCGCTGAATTTTCCAGGTACCCCTTCATACATGACGAGCGGATGATGCAATCACGGTATTGTGGCCAGCAGCTGAGTTTTCTAATTTGCAAACATGTAAGAATGCCCGCGGCCGACCGTTTCCCTGCAAATTAACCCTTAATTGCACTCTCGGGCAGTATGCTGCTCCTTGATACGCTCTCCAGTATAGGGATTGTTGATAATGTGCGAGAAATGAGAAATGGAATAGAAGACACCCAACCTCTAGTTGTGACCACGCCCCCTCCTTCAATGTGCCTCGATCCTGTGGTCGGATCAAAAGCAAATAAACAATAACGAGTACTAGCCCACCTTTTTAAGGTTGAACCACCTTGTGCCGTAAAGTAAGCGAAGAATGTCTCTGCATGCAAGGGGCAAAGCGGGCCACGTCGTGCTCCGCGCAGGTTTGGCTCGCTTTAGCCAAATGGCCACAAGAAGCCGGCAGCGGATCAAAGCTCGCAAAACAATCTCAACTCTCCCTTGTTCTGCGCGCAAGAAACACTACGCGACAAGGAATCAGTGCGCGGGTTTGCATCGGCAAACTTTCTGAGCCTGAAGAATGAAGAAGTTGTTACGACTTTGCCTATTATTCAAAGGTCAAATCATGATATTGCCCTATAGATCCTCGGCAATTCGGAAAACTAAATTCCAGATTTATCCCTATTGATTTTCCAGTGGCTTCGGCGGAAATATTATAGACAATCCGCACTTGAGCGGGAACGGGCGTGATTGATTTTTGATCTGTCCAAAAGACAGGCCACACGAGTTACTGGGACAGATTTCGACCCACGGGACATTTCGGGTGGGCCGTTGGAGTCAGCCTACCTCACAAAAGATTTTTAGCTCTAATCAGAATTGTCCGAGGACAGACTGTTGAGAAATCGTGATATCGGCCCCATTCTTGCGCCATTGCGGTAAGCTGCGTTGCCAGCCATTTCTTGTCACGTAGATTACGGGGGCTTACTTGGATTCCTTACAAGGCCGGTTCTCATCCGATGCTCCTGAACACCGTTCTAACGACCGCCTCGACTCATGGGGAGAAATCGCAACCTACTTACGCCGGGGCATCCGCACTGTGCGTCGTTGGGAAAGCCAAGAAGGTCTCCCGGTTCACAGACATCTGCACCGCAAGTCGGGTTCTGTTTACGCCTTTAAGTCAGAGGTCGATGCCTGGTGGAATAATCGTTGCCCCCCGCCGGATTCCTCGAAAGAAAATCTTCCGTCCAGATGGACATTACAGAATTTGTGGGCAATCGGTATAGTTCTGATCATTGGCCTGGGCGTAATGATTTGGGTAAAGCCTCTTTCTTCTGGACGAGATCGGCCGCACTCAAGCATTGGAGCTTTGGCTGTCCTGCCTTTTGAGGACCTTTCCGTCAATTCCGAGCATGATATCTTGGCAGACGCGATGACGGAGGAACTGATTACATCGTTAGCCCAAGTAATGCCTATGCGAATTACTTCACGGAATTCCGTCATGCGCTATAAACACTCGAACAAGTCGCTACGAGAGATTGCCCAGGAATTGAATGTCGATGGACTGGTGACTGGTTCGGTTGAACGAGCTGGCCAGCGCGTAATTATTACGATACGTTTGGTCGATGCCAGAAAAGACCGTCATATCTGGGCGGGCAGCTTCGAAGGCGTCCCGAAAAACATCCTAGAGTTCCAGGAGAATACCTCCCATACCGCCGCAAATGAGGTTTGGGCTGCCCTAAAGCCCAACCCGGAGTGATACCCTTTTAGCTGGTTCCGTACAAAAGAAGTTCCTGACGCATAAGGGAATGAAACTCCTGAAGGGCAATTCGTTGTTAAGGAACTGACTCCTGAGATGGGTTAGCAGGCGACGCCTATCCTGGATACGTTTCAGACAACATCAAAGGGAAAATCCGGCCTCCCGTCTCCTCCGGCCAGCTATCGAAATTGCTGAAAGATCCAGTTTTTCTCTAGTTTTGCTTTTCAGCGGCACGACAGACCTAGAGATAAAAGTCCCCAGTCAGGAGAAGTTAGACCACTCCTCTCAGCGTTAGGTGAATTTTCCCCAGCAATGGCCAAGTTTAAAGGAAGATCCTACCCGAAAGGAGAAGTAAGGCGAATATCCCTGGGGCAACCGAAATTACCTAAGGAAATTATTGCTTCGTGACCCTATGTAAAAAGTGCCCCAACGAAGTGGACGTTTCACCTCTTGTGACTGTGCAGAGAATCTTCTAAGGTTGCCATTGGCGGTAATAACCCGGATGGAGTGGAAGCAAAAACCGATTTCAGTTCTCGAGGAAGGGTGGACCATTTGCATAGAGCGGCGGCGGCACACACGTTACCAACTGCGGGTCAGGACGGTGTATGCATGGCGCGATAAGGGGAAGAAAAGACTTCGGGAGGCGGGCTTCACACGGGATATCAGCATCGGAGGGTTATTTGTTTTGAGCTCTTTGACTCTCCCATTGGGAACCACAATATCGCTTGAAATTTCTCTTCCGCCTGTCGAGCCTGGTACACCGGGTCTGCGACTGACTTTCGATGGTGCTGTCACGCGCAATGTGAAATCCAACGTGGACGCGGGCTTTGCGGTCGCCGGCGATTTTCGGCAGCATATGTCGATGATCGAAATGTAATTGCAGTGCGGAAATCGGGGCTTTTACCGAAGGGTTCTCTTACTCAAGTAGGTGATGGTGTGGGTGGATCCCATCCACGCTGAACTGGTGGTCGCGCGTTTTGGTGACTACTGGAGGGTTCAATCCCGAATCATATGGGCGGCAGGGATTGGGACTCATATGGCGGTAGCTTGTCCAAATCAGAGAAGCCGCTGTGAATCTGGGAGGGGGTTGTCACACGTGAATAGTCCACCGACTCAGCCATGGTTTGCCGTACAGGTAATGGGCCACCGTGAGAAGATCGCGCACGACTTTCTCCTTGCCAGGGGCTATGAATCGTTCTTGCCGATTTACAGATGCCGCCGCCACTGGTCTGACCGAATTAAGCACCTCGAACTTCCTCTTTTCCCCGGCTACATCTTTTGCCGCTTCAACCTCTACAATCGTCTTCCGATACTCCAAACGCCGGGAGTCTTATATATCGTGGGGATAGGTAAGACACCTGCTGCTATCAGTGAAGAGGAAATTTTGGCTGTCCGGTCCATTGTAGAAGCTCGACTTCCCACCCAGCCGTGGCCTTTCCTCCAGGCAGGACAAAAAGTGAGGCTAAATTGTGGACCGCTTCAGGGACTTGATGGCATCGTCCTCCAACTCAAATCGAGCTGCAGGCTTATCGTGTCCGTCAAGCTTCTCCAGCGCTCCGTGGCAACAGAAATTGACAGCGCTTGGGTAGAGAGAGCCAACTGATCAGAACCACAATCCGGCGGACGGAACTCACCACTGAAGATTTCGATTGTAAAAGGAGTTTATCGATGACCATGACACAATACAGGAAGATCTTCCTGATTGCTGTCGCCTTGGTCTTGACAGCAGGCGCATCCTTAGTGTCGGCACAGGAACAAGACCTGGCGGCTTCGACGGCGCAGCTTTCGCACAAGCAAAGATCGGAGGCGAGGTCTCTTCTGCAAATGATCAAGCAGCGGATGGGGAACCCAGTCCTTCAACGGCGCGGATCGCGCTATATCCTCCAGCAGGGAGACCAGTTAGAGATCGACTTCCCCTTGGCTCCAGCTTTCAACCAGGTCGAAACGGTTCAGCCAGATGGATACATTTCACTGCGCAATTTAGGCGAACTGCATGCCGCGGGGAATACTGTGCCCGAGTTAACTGACGCGCTAAAAAGAGAATACACAAAGATCATGCGGGACCCCACGATTACAGTTGTGCTGAAAGACTTTGAGCACCCGTACTTTATTGCCAGCGGA
>Ga0102950_1000054_pt1 | contig 28379 bp, 24 predicted proteins | sample SalPon2A_B_D2_MG_FD_78505 | JGI IMG/M metagenome (GOLD analysis project Ga0102950, IMG submission 78505) | Soil microbial communities from South San Francisco under conditions of wetland restoration - Salt Pond MetaG R2A_B_D2_MG | ecosystem: Environmental > Terrestrial > Soil > Wetlands | place...
AGGGACCGGAAGCAATTGAAAAATTGCTCGAGGTTGAAAAGAAAGGTTCATTCATAATTAATTCACCTCGCGCTGTTAAAAATTGTTATCGTACAAACATGGTAAAACTTCTCCCTGAAAACGGAATTCCGTTTCCTAAAAGTACGCAGGTAGAAATTAACTCTGATATTGATATTGACCTAACCGGGTTCGATCCTTATAAATTCTGGATCAAGCGCGGTGACGTCCACGCAGTTCATCGCGAAGACGTTACACTTGTTTATAGCAAAGAAGAAAATAAATCTACAATGAAGGAATTTTACAGACGTGGAATCAGAACAGCTATAATACAGGAACACCTCGAAGGAGACGTAATAAAATTCTATGCTGTCCGTGACTCAGGATTTTTTAACTGGTATTATTTAAATGGGAAATACCATACAAAATTTGATCTTAATAAATTAATTGAACTTGCTTCAAACTCTGCAGAAATTCTTGGGCTTGATGTTTACGGTGGTGATGCAATTGTTTCACCAAGTGGATCAATTTCCATCATAGATATGAATGATTGGCCAAGTTTTGCTCCAGTAAGAGACGAAGCAAAAAAACACATTGCTAACTTAATCTATAAAATGGCGGTTAAATATGCTGACAACTGAAACAAAAAATAGTTACGCTTCTATTAAAACAGAAGTACCGGGACCTAATTCACTAAAATATTTTAACGAAGAAATAAATTATATCGCACCTGGCATTCAAACAATTGCTACCCGCTCAAAAATTACTTTTGAAAAAGGCGAAGGCTGCATTATGCAGGATGTAGACGGTAACAAATACATCGATTTTTTTGCCGGAGTTGGTGTTGCCAGCCTTGGATACAATCACCCGAGATATAATAAATATATGAAGGAACAGCTTGACAACATTCACGTCGGGAGTTTTACTTCCAAAAACAGAGTTGAGCTTACTAAGCTTTTAGCCAGTGTTACCATTGGTGATCTAAACAGAAGCCAATTTTACAGTGGCGGTGCCGAAGCAGTTGAAGCTGCTTTGAGAATGGCTAAATCTTATACAGGCAAAACCGAATTCATCGGTTTCTGGGAGGGTTTTCACGGAAAGACAATGGGTGTACTTGGCCTGCTTGGCGATAACTTCAAACATAGTCTCGGACCTCTTCCGGCCGGAATTTATAATTCACCATATCCGAATCCAAGACACTGTGCAATAGACTCAAACCCTGAAACCATGTCGAAATCCTGTGTAGATTTTCTGAGGAAAAAAATCAGATACGAAACAACAAATAATATAGCAGCAATTATTGTTGAACCAATCCAGGGAACTGCAGGAAATGTTGTTCCAGCTCCGGGATTTTTGAAGGAGTTAAGAAAACTTGCTGATGAAATTGGTGCTTTACTTATTTGCGATGAAATGATCGCTGGTTTCGGAAGGACAGGAAAAATGTTCGGTACGGAACACTTTGATATAATTCCGGATATTATGACAATCGGTAAAGGATTTGGCGGCGGTTTTCCTATGACAGGAGTTATGTCCCGAGAAGAAATAATTTTTGCAAAACCTTTCGGAAACCCGAGCGGAAGTTCCTCCAGTTATGGTGGAAATCCACTTGGCTCAACTGCAGCTTATGTAACATTAAAATCCATAATAGAAGATGGCCTTGTTGATAACTCTGCAAAAGTTGGTGAGTTTATGATGAATAAACTACGCCAGCTACAGGAAAAATTCCCGATTATTGGTGACGTGAGGGGAAAAGGATTAATGATTGGCGTTGAATTAGTTAAACCAAATAATTCAAAAGAAAAACTAGAAAAGAAATATACCGAAATGTTCTTCCATGAATGTTTAAAACGTGGTTTGATTATGATGGGATACAATGCTGATATCAGAATTTATCCTCCACTAATTGTTACTGAAGAGATTGCGGAAGAAGGAATATCAATTATGGAAAAGGCGCTTGAATATGTCTCCGATCAAATCAAAGATTGAATCAACCTTTAAATCAAAAGATACAGAAGAATTTCTTGACAGATTATTCTACCGCCCTGTCGGCTACGGCATGGCGGTAGTTTCAAAATCCTTAGGACTCACGCCTAACATTGTCACAACTTTAAGCATTGTCTTTGGTGTTATTGCCGGCCATTTATTTTACTACAGAAATGTTTCGATTAACTTAATTGGTGTTCTGTTTTTAATTATTGCAGAATCACTAGATAGTGCTGACGGCCAGCTTGCACGAATGACAAACATTCACTCTCGTTACGGTAAAATTCTTGATGGAGTTGCCGGAAACCTGATGTTCGTTAGTATTTATCTTCACCTTTGCGCAAGGTTTATTGTTGAAGGCGGCACCCCGTTTATTTTTCTTATTGCGGCAATTGCAGGGTTTAGTCATTCACTACAAAGTGCAATGGCAGATTATTACAGAAATTTCTATCTCTATTTTGCCTATGGTGAAGGCAGAAGCATAATAGATGAGCTGAAAGATCTAAAAGAAAAAAACAAAGCACTTTCTTGGAGCAAAAATGCAGGTAAAAAATTCCTGATGTCACTTTATGTTGATTACACAAGGAAGCAGGAATTTCTTTCGAAAGCAATAAGAACACTTTACAGAGAAGTTTATAATAAATATAACGGAATGGTTCCGGATTGGTTGAAAGAAAAATATCGGAGACTTAATAAACCATTAATAAAATATGGTAACATACTAACCACTAATACACGAATGATATTTCTTTTTTTTACCGTATTCTTTGCAAACGTGTTATATTATTTCCTGTTCGAAATAATTGTATTAAATATAATTCTCATTTACTTTGTTTTGAAACACGAAACTACAAGCAAACAACTTCTACAAAATGTAAAATCTCACAGGGAGAATTAATTAAATGCTTAAAGGTGCTATTATTGGATTTGGAAAGATTGCTCAGAACAGTCACGTAAAAGCATTTTTTAACGATGCACTCAAAGGGAAAGCGGAGCTTGTAGCTGTAGTTGAACCACTGAGAGAGAATCGGGAAAGAGGAATAAAGGATTATCCGACGTTAAATTTCTATTCCAACACAGAAGAACTTTTTGCTAATGAAAAAATAGATTTTATTGATATAACAGCACCTCCAAAGTTTCATGCCTCTCTTATAAAAGAAGGGATTAAAAATAAAGTTCACATTCTTTGTGAAAAACCCTTTACTTTAAATCTCGAAGAAGCAAAAGAAGCTTATAGATTGCTGAAAGAAAGTAATCTTGTATTTATGCCATGCCATCAATATCGTTATTCACCAACGTGGCAGAATTTTAAGATTTTCTTAAATGAAAATAATTCAGGGTCAAAATCGTTGCTTCAGTTCAATGTTTTCAGGATGCAGGCAGATCAAGGTGGAACAGCATTTCAGCCTGCCTGGAGAACCGACAAATCTCTAAGTGGCGGCGGCATACTTGCTGACTCCGGTATTCACTATCTTTACCTCGTTAACTGGCTCTGTGGAGAACCATTAAAAGTTACGGCAAAAACTATTACTCTGAATCACCCGGAATATACTGTTGAAGATACTGCTGTAGTGAATCTTGAATTTGAAAAAGCGTTTGTTGAAATAACACTTACCTGGGGAGCTGACAGAAGAGTTAACACGGCACGGGCTGTTTCCAATAATGGTAGTTTATCCTATGACGGTTCAAAACAATTAATGAAATATTATAACGGGAAAGAAGAAGCTATCGCCGTACCAGAGGCTTCAGATAAATCACATTATTTTTCTCTTTATATTGCACTCATTAATGAATTTGTTAACAAGATTCAAAACAAAGAATCTTCAGAAGACTTTAGAAAAGAAGCCCTTACTTCCATTAAACTTCTCGAAAAATGTTATGAATCTGCAAGGACCAACAAAACAATAGAATTGGATGAATAAATACTTAAAATCAGCTTTCTTCCTGATAGGTTTAGGGGTCTTTGCCTGGTTAATTTCAGACTTCGGGATATCTAACATAATTGAGAACGTTAAAAAATCCGGCTGGTGGTTTATACCAGTCGTAGGTGTCTGGGGTATTGTCTATTATTTAAATGCCTGGGCGTGGTACTACGTAATTGATGCAAAAAATAAAAAAGTACCATTCACTAATATTTATGGAATTACTTTAAGTGGATTTGCAATCAATTATATAACTCCTTTTGTAAACCTTGGTGGAGAACCTTACAGAGTAATTGCACTAAAGAACAAAATTGGCTTGCACTCTGCTGTGTCTTCTGTTATTCTCTACACTATGCTTCACTTTCTTTCCCATTTTATTTTTTGGGTAACTGCCATAATTTTTGCTGGCATTTTACTTCCACTTGCATCAGGGCTAAAAATTACCTTGCTCTCAGCTTTTGTAGTATTATCAGTTTTGATCTGGTTTGTTTTTTCAAGACATAAAAAAGGAATATTTGCATCACTTATAAATTTTTTATCAAAGCTTCCATTTTTAAAATCACTCCACCAGAAATTATCAAACAAAGAAGAAAGCCTTTTAAAGATAGATGATGAGATAAAACAATTATTCAACGAAAGGAAAAACCATTTTTATCTTGCACTGTTTTTTGAATATGCCGCAAGAATGGTGGCTTCACTAGAGTTTTTATTTATCCTGAAAGCGATAGGTGTTGATATCTCATTTATGGAGGCATTCTATATAAGCGCCGGTTCTTCACTTATTATAAATATATTTTTCTTTATGCCATTTGAACTCGGGACAAGAGAAGCTGGGCTTTATTTGGTGCTGGATAGTTTAGGTTTAGCGGCAGGCGTTGGAATTTACATTGGACTTGTAAACCGGGTAAGAGAATTTTTCTGGATTTTAATTGGGTTAATTCTAATTCAGTTCAACGGTAAGAAAAAAGAAAAAGGGACTAAAGATATTTTTGAATATATGTCTGGAAATAGATCCTGATGAAAGCAGTACTATTTGATTTTGGCGGAACACTCGATACAAACGGAATTCACTGGAGTGAAAAATTCAGAATCGCATACGATAATGCAAATCTGGGAATAAACAAAGAAGATTATAACGAGGCTTATGTAAATGCAGAACCGCAAATGTATGCCGAAGTAAAAAAGGAAGATGATTTTTTAACCACTCTTCGGAAGCAGGCATTTCTTCAACTAAGCTATCTCGAGAGAAATAAAAATTATTCCTTTCCCGGAGGTGCGGCCGGTTCTTCGGGAAAAGTTGCTGATGAATGCTACAGGGGTGTACAGGAAATAATTAAAATCGTAAAAGATATCTTAACGGATCTCAAGAAAAATTATAAACTTGGCGTAGTATCAAACTTTTATGGAAATCTTGATGCTTCACTAAAGGGATTAGAAATTTCGGATTTTTTTGATATTATGATTGATTCCACATCAATTGATATCAGAAAGCCAGACCCGGGAATTTTCAAATTTGCTATTGAAAAATTGAACATTTTGCCCGAAAACACTGTTGTTATTGGTGACTCCTACAACAGAGATATAAAACCAGCTAAGTTATTAAATTGTAAAACGATATGGCTGGATGTGAGCAGCTGGACGAAGCCGGAAGAGACTGGTGCGGCTGATTTTATAATTAATAATATTGTGGAAATTAAAGAGATAATTGATAAATTATTTCCCCAATAATTTTTGACTAAACAAAATAACTTAATTAAGGACTAATTATGAAAGAAGATATACAGAAACCTACTGGTAAGTTGGGAGTATTAATTGTTGGTTTGAATGGAGCGGTTTCAACCACATTTTTAGCAGGTACTCTTGCCATAAATAAAAATTTAGCTAAGCCTATCGGGTCACTTACCCAGATGGCAACTATAAGAATAGGAAAAAGAAGCGAAAACAACTTTCCTCTTATAAAAGATTTTGTTCCTCTTGCTGATTTAAATGATATGGTTTTCGGAGGATGGGATATCCGTGACGAAAGTTGTTTCGATTCTGCCATGGAAGCAAAAGTTCTGCACGAAAAAGATCTGCTTGCAGTTAGAAAGGAATTGGATGCTATCCGCCCATTCCCCGCAGTATTTGAACAAAAATTTGTTGTTCGTTTGCACGGAGATTTTGTAAAAAAAGAAAACACAAAGTTTGATCTTGCAGAAAAGGTACGCGAAGATATCAGAAACTTCAAAGAAAAAAATAAATGTGACAGGCTTGTTACAATCTGGTGCGGAAGTACCGAAATTTACATGCCTGTTAACAGCGAGTTAAGCACTCTCGAAGGATTTGAAAAAGGATTAAAAGAAAACCATCCTGATATCGCTCCAAGTATGATCTATGCTTACGCTGCTATCGCTGAAGGAGTTCCGCACATCAATGGTGCACCAAATCTTTCAGTTGATCTTCCGGCACTTGTTGAATTTGCACTTCAAAAAGAGGTCCCGGTTGCAGGAAAAGATTTTAAAACCGGCCAGACAATGGTTAAAACAGTTATAGCCCCGATGTTAAAAGCTAGAATGCTTGGGTTGAACGGATGGTTCTCTACAAATATTCTCGGCAACAGGGACGGAGAAGTTCTCGATGATCCAAATTCATTCAAGACAAAAGAAGTAAGTAAACTTTCCGTTCTTGATTCTATTCTCCAGCCAACTTTATACCCGGATCTTTATAAAGAACATTATCATAAAGTAAGAATTAATTATTATCCACCTCGCGGTGATAATAAAGAAGGCTGGGATAATATAGATATTTTCGGCTGGCTGGGATATGAAATGCAGATGAAAATTGATTTCCTTTGTAAAGATTCGATACTCGCTGCACCTATCGTACTGGATCTTATTCTGCTTATGGATCTTGCTAAAAGAAGTAGCCTTTCGGGAATTCAGGAATGGTTATCATTCTATTTCAAGAGCCCAATGCACTCAGAAGATGTTGTTCCGGAACACGATCTTTTCATTCAATTGATGAAAATGAAAAATACACTGCGTGAGCTGGTTGGCGTAAGTCCTGTAACACATACGGACCCAAATAACACACCGGCTTTCACTGATGATATAGACCTGTATTCATAATTTATTTAAGGGGAACGCGCATTTTGCGTTCCCCGTATTTTTCCTTACAAATTAATAATTCCCTTTCCTTGCTAATTCATGTCGTAAATTTTATTTTGTTCCTGTCCTAATTCAAACTTTCAATTCTCAGCAAAGAATGATCAAATCAGGTCTCAACATAACAGGGGAACTAAAAGCACTCCTGGAAGAAAAAAATCTAAAGAAGATTAAATCCAGAATTTCTTCTATAATTAAGGAATTTGGGGATATTCGTAAAAAAAATTCAACAATAGAGTTTTCTTTCAACGGCAGTACGATTAAAATCCATTCTTTGTATTTAACCGAAGAAATAAACCAAATACACGAAGCACAAACAATTGAACGAACCAAATACTATATAAAAAGATTAATTAAGAGCCTTTCCGAAATAAAAACTGGAAAACACAACGATTTGAATCTGAACAGATGGAAAGAATACAATGATATTTTAACAGACAGCATCTGGTTGCTTGACAAGCGTGATAAATCCGGGGCCCATAATGGCAGCTACTGGGGAAATTTTGTTCCTCAAATACCAAATCAATTTTTAAGACGTTACACTAAAAAAGGCGACTGGATCCTTGATACATTTCTTGGTAGCGGAACAACTTTAATAGAGTGTAAAAGATTAGGACGAAACGGTATAGGTGTTGAATTACTTCCTAAGGTTGCAAAGATCGCTGAAAAAAATATAACAAAAGAAGAAAATCCACTTAAAGTAAAAACTGAAATTATTAATTCAGACAGCACAAAACTGGATTATAAAAAAGAGCTGAAAAAGTTTGGAGTCTCATCAGTACAATTTATAATGATGCATCCTCCCTACTGGGACATTATTAAATTTAGTGAGAATAAAAAAGACCTCTCCAATTCAAAAAACATAAGTGAGTTTTTAAAGAAATTCGGTGAAATTATTGACAAAACCTATTCATTGCTTGATAAAAACAGATACCTTGCTGTAGTTATTGGAGATAAATATTCTGCCGGTGAATGGATTCCTCTTGGATTTTATACAATGCAGGAAGTCTTAAAACGTGACTTTAAATTAAAATCCACAATAGTGAAGAATTTTGAAGAGACAAAAGGTAAAATGAACCAGAAAGAACTGTGGAGATACCGTGCCCTGGTTGGTGGGTTTTATATTTTTAAGCATGAGTATATTTTTCTATTTCAGAAAGTTTAAGGAAGGTGGGGCTGAAACCCCGATTCTTTTAGAATTAATTCTTAATTCTGTTGGCTAAAGCCAACTGCAAGTAATAGAAAAATAATATCAATTGCAGTTCACTTTAGAGAACTGCCTAAAGAAATTCCATAAAAAGGCTTTAGCCAACAGAATTTAATGAACCTAGTAGATTTAAATAAAGTAGAAACAGAATTAAAGAAAAGATTAGTATATCCATATAAATGGGGACGCAAACAAAACGATACCTTCGATAATCATACTAACTTTATCTATAAAACTTTTTTATTCGATGATCTGCTTGAAGAAATTGAAAAAAGATTTACAGGAAATTCAGAACTGGATGATTATTTTAATTACGCTTTAAACCGCTGGTACAACTTCTGGTCTGCACAGGCTGTGGAACATATTTTTTGCACCTTCCCTGATGTAAAACCGGCGCGTGACAGTAAAGACAGACTTGTAGATTTTACAATCCAGGGCGCTGCATTCGATCATAAGACTTCTGTATTTCCAAAAAATTTTCCGTTGGAAATAAAAGAGGCAATTAAACACACTCCTGAATTAATAAAATGGTTTTATAAAAATCAGTCGCAGCAGCAGAGAAAACATTTAAAGAATCGATTGTTTATTGTTCTTTATAATTCAACTGGGGAACACTGGAAATTGAAGGCGGAAATTTCCTGGCTGAAAGAAAAAATCGATCATTATCTTCTTGGTTTTCATCCTGATTTTTTAATGAAGTTTTCTTTTGAGAAGGGCAGCACAATTATATCTGATATTATCTGGACAATTCGTTAAACTTTATTTTAAACTGTTTAAGAATATTAACTTTAAAATAACCAAATTAATAAAGAAAATACTTGACGCACAGTAAATAAATTTTTATTTTATTGTAAATACAGGGTGTGATCTCCTCTAAATCAGTGGTAGCCATTCCTACTGATTATAAAAACAAAAATAATTAAACTGCTTTTAAAAAGAGCAGTCTTTGTAATTAATTTTAATTACCTCCTCATAATTAGAAATTGTTCGTGGTGGAAATTACTTGTACAATAATTATTTGTTATTAATTAAATAAGAGGTGCAAAAAATGAAAAAGCTTTTACTCTTTGTAATTGTGTTAAGTTATTCTGTTTTGGCGCAGATTACTATAACAACCAGTGATAGAGCCAATATTTTTACAGTGGGGAACACTGTAACCATTTATTCAGATACATCTCAATCAAATGTTAACATAGGTTCCACTGGCGGCGGAAATAACTGGGATTTTACTGGTTTGACATATGACATTTCAGGTTCTTTCGAAAGTGTTGCTCCCTCAACTACCTCTTATATTAGCGATTTTTCAGGAGCTGATGCATGTGCTCACAGTGTAAGTTCATCAAGCGGATCCCAAACAGATATTTGGTCATATTTCAAATTGAATGGTACCTATGATTTAATGGGAACTGCAACAACTAATAGTTCACAATCAGGTATAGTTAGTGAGATAAAAAATAATCCTTTTAGACAACAATATGTAAATCCAATGACATATAATTCAAATTGGACACAGACATTTACTCAATCCCAATTACTAAATGGTTCGCAGATCAGCTCTTCCAGTGTTTCAACAAGCGCGGTTGTAGATGCTTATGGAACAATGACTCTACCCGGAGGTATGAGTTATGATGCCTTAAGAATCAAAGAAATAAAAACCATCGGCGGTTTTACGAGTGTAACTTTTACTTTCGTAGCAAAGAATGGCGCACAGGTTGAGGTTTCAGCAACTAATTCTAATCCTTCCGACAATGGTGCAATAAGTGTTGATAACACAAGCTATAATGGAACGTTGGTCGCAACGGGTGTTGAACAGACAAGTAATCTACCAGAGAATTTTAATTTAAAACAGAACTACCCCAATCCTTTTAATCCTTCAACAAAAATTGTATATACTCTTTCAAAAGAATCCAAGGTAAAGCTAAAAATTTATGATATACTTGGTAATGAAGTGGCAAATCTTGTAGATAAGGAACAACCAGCCGGTGTTTACAGAGTAAATTTTAATGCAAACAATCTGGCAAGTGGCTTTTATATCGCCCAACTGAGAACTAATAATTTTATAAAAACAATTAAAATGACATTGCTAAAATAATAAGCTATTCTACCGACTATAAAATATTAAACGCTTAAAGCCTCCGGAACTTTTTAAGTCCGGAGGTTTTGTAATTCTTCATCATCAAATAATAAACAACAAACGATACTGCGAAACCAACAAACCAGGCGTAATCATAAAGAAATTGTAGTGCTGGAATTAATAAACCAATTAATGCAATAAATACTCCGGCAGCAAGGGATATTATTCCTTTGGGATTAAATCCATTTTTGTATTCATAAATTCCATCTCTTATATAGAGGTCTTTTACTTCAAGATGCTGATCACGCACAAGAAAATAATCACAAATTAATATTCCCGCAATTGGACCAAGAAAACTCGAGTAGCCAATCAGCCAGCCGAAAATATAAGAACTGAAATCCGACAACAGCTTCCACGGCATCATTACAATTCCTATTACCGCTGTGATTAACCCGCCTTTAACAAAATTAATTTTCTTCGGAAATAAATTTGCAAAATCATTTGCAGGCGAAACAACATTTGCGGCAATGTTAGTAGTAAGTGTTGCTATCAGCAAAGATAATAATGAAAGGAATACAACTACCGGATTATGAAATTTAGAAAGTAATACAACCGGATCCCAGATAGCCTCGCCAAAAATTACAACCGTGGCAGATGTAACCGCTATTCCTATAAAAGAAAACAACGCCATTGTTGGCGGAAGGCCAATTGCCTGCCCTATAATCTGAGATCTCTGACTTTTTGCGTAACGAGTAAAATCGGGAATGTTCAGCGAGACTGTAGCCCAGAAACCAACCATTCCAGTTAGCGAGGGAATAAAAAATTTCCAGAATTCCCCGGCAGTTTGAAACTTGCTCGGCTGACTGAGGATAGGTCCGAAGCCTCCACCGTTGCTCCATGCCCAGTATAAAAGTACCAGCCCCATCACTATTAAGAAAGGTGCTGCAAAAGATTCAAGCCAGCGAATTGACTCTGTTCCTTTCACAATAAAATAAACATTCATTGCCCAGAAAATCATAAATCCAATTGCTGGTCCCCATGAAAATACAGCCCAACCCGGCAGCACCAGTATTATTAATGAATTAAATGCCTGTCCGCCAATCCAAGTCTGTATACCGAACCAGCCGCATGCAACTATTGCGCGTAATAGAGCCGGAATATTTGAACCGAGTGTTCCGAATGAAGCACGAGCCAGTACAGGAAAAGGAATTCCATATTTTGTACCGGCGTGAGCATTCAGTACCATTGGAACTAAAACAATTAAATTCCCGAGTGCTATAGTCATCAGCGCCTGCCACCAGTTCATTCCTCCCGCTATTAATCCACTAGCCAGAAGATAAGTAGGAATGCAAACACTCATACCAACCCATAAAGCCGCTATGTTATAGGTACCCCAGGTTCTTTGCGATACTTTTGTCGCAGCGAGGTCTTCATTAATTAAACCGCTATCCGATATGCCCGACAAGTCGGTATCTACCAATTCAGAATTCATTTTTGTCATTCTGAAATTTCCCTAATTATTTTAGATAATGTTTTACAGGATTTAGGCTATCAATTGTTTTTCAATTTAACTTTGAAACTCAAACGGAAAATATCAAGCTAATTTTATAGTCTTCAATTTCAGTAAACTTTCTTATTAATAATTTTTTTAAGCTCACTCAAAGCAAATAATATTTCATCGTCGCTGTTATAAAAGTGAGGGGCAAACCTTATCCCAGCGCCTTCACGGTAATCAATAATAATATTTGTTTTGAGTAACCCTTTTGAAACCGGGTACGAGTCAGGCATATCCAGTGTAACAGTTCCTCCTCTTACTTTATAATCAAGGGGCGTATTAATTTTATATCCCTGTTTCTGCGCTTCGTCAATTATAAGAGCAGTCTGGTGAATTGATTTTTCCCTGATATTATTTACTCCCACTTTGGCTATCATCTTTGGCCCTTCCTGCGCGGCATAAAGAGCGGGAATTGATGGAGTTCCATTTAAAAATTTATAAACTCCCTGTGTGTACTTCATTTCTTTTGAAAAGGCAAATGGATTCTCGTGCGCAAGCCAGCCTGTAATTTTCGGCTCAAGTTTTTTTCTCAACGAAGGTTTAATCCATAAAAACACACCGCCAGGCCCGCTGCAAAGCCATTTTAAAACTCCGCCTATCAAAATATCGACACCTAGTTTTTTTACATCTACGGGAATTGTTCCAACCGCGTGATATGCATCAAGTATTACGATTGCACCAACAGAATGCGCTTTTTTGACGATCGCTTTCACATCCATGATATATGCGCTTTTAAATAAAACATATGATAATGGAACCAATAATGTTTTTTCATCAATTGCGTCAAGGATTTTTTCAGTCGGAGGCTCAATAGTATTCTTCGACTTTATTATTTTTAATTTTGCTCCGAGGGTTGTTGCAAACTTTTCGAACACATACATATCAGAAGGAAATTCCAGATCAGAATAAACTATTTCGTTTTTCTTCTTACTGAATTTAAATGAGGATAGTAATATCGACTGAAGAGAAGAAATATTTGTGTGCATCGATATTTCATTTTTACCGGCACCGATAAGGGGTGCAATTGAATTACCGACTTCGGCATTTAGCATCCACCAGCTATCTTCCCAGGCCTTTACTCCACGCGTTGCCCAGGTTTCCGCATATTCTTTCATTTTTTTATAAACAGAACGAGGCATTGCGCCAAGTGAATTAGATATTAAATAGGTCGATTTATTTAAGATTGGAAATTCTTTCCGCCATTTGAGGAGACTATCTTTTTGAGAAGCCATTAATCTAGTGTCCCGGTTTAATGAAAAGTTCAGCAGGGACAAAATAATTCCTGTTCCCGCAATAATTTAATGTTTATTTCCACGCACCAGCATAAGTGTCTCTCTTAACAAACTGTCCCCGGCCGGGCTTGCCTAAAAATTTATCGTCTTTAACAATTACTTCTCCGCGGGAGAATACAGTCTCGGCATTGCCTTTCAATTTTTTTCCTTCAAACATCGAGTAATCTGTACACATATGGTGTGTGTGTGCTGAAATTGTATGTTCTTTTTCGGGATCCCATATTACTATATCGGCATCGCTTCCAACAGCTATAGTTCCCTTCCTCGGGTAAAGACCGAACATCTTGGCCGGCGTTGCAGAACAAAGTTCAACCCAACGGTTGAGTGAAATCTTTCCCTCACTGGCACCACCATGGTAAAGAAGTTGCAGCCTGTGTTCTATGCCAGGTCCCCCATTTGGAATTTTTGTAAAATCATCCCTGCCAAGTTCTTTTTGTTCTTTATAGCAGAAAGGGCAATGATCAGTTGAAACAACCTGTAAAGTGTTTTTTCTCAATCCTGCCCACAATTTTTCCTGGTGCCATTTTTCACGAAGCGGAGGAGTAAAAACGTACTTGGCATCTTCAAAACCGGGCTTGTTCATATTTTCTTCTATAGATAAAAAAAGATATTGCGGACATGTTTCAGCATAAACCGGTAAACCCCGGTCTCTAGCTTCGGCAACTTTTTCCAGCGCATCATTTGATGAAAGGTGAACGATGTAAACTGGTGCGCCCGCCATTTCTGCCAGAGCAATTGACCTGTTTACAGCTTCCCCCTCCGCTGTGGTCGGACGTGTAAGAGCATGGTAAATAGGCGCGGTTTTTCCTTCGGCCAGCGTTCTTTGAACAATTGTGTCAATTACACTACCGTTTTCTGCGTGCATACAAACCAACGCCCCGTTTTGTGCAGTCTGTTTCATTGCTTTAAATATTGTGGCGTCATCGGCCATCAGTACACCGGGATACGCCATAAATAATTTAAAACTAGATACTCCTTCACGCACCATCTCGTTCATATCTTCAAGATGGGCATCTGGAAGATCTGTAATTATCATATGAAAACTATAATCAGTAGTTGCTTTGCCCTCTGCTTTCTTCCACCACATATCGAGCGCTTCACGCATTTTCATTCCTTTCGATTGAACCGCAAAATCTACAATAGATGTTGTTCCTCCAAAAGCGGCAGCTCTTGTGCCTGATTCAAAATCATCACACGAAGTTGTACCGCCAAATGGCATATCTAAGTGCGTGTGAATATCTACTCCGCCTGGAATTACGTACTTCCCTTTTGCGTCATAAACATTATCTGCGTTAATCTTTAATTCTGCACCGATGGTTGTAATTTTATCTTTTTCAATGTAGATATCCGCAGTGTAATCCTGTTCGGCGGTAATTATTCTTCCGTTTTTTATTAATGTTGACATGATATTCTCCTTGGGATTTACCTTTCAGCTAATGAATTACTATTCCATGTTTCTTCTGAAACTCGCCCAGGTTTTCCCAGGTTAATTCTTTTCCTTCCTTTTTAAATTCCGCCATCAATTCATTCCAGGTTTTTTGTTGTTTGCCGTCATCGAGTCTTACCATGGAGATACAACCCTCAACAGGACAAACAATTGAACAAAGATCACAGCCCACACAGTCGCTTTCACGAACAACAGTTTTTATGTTTCCGTTTTCCGAAGTCAAATCAATGCACTGATGTGCACCGTCTTCACAGGCAATATGGCATAAATTACAATGAATACATTTTTCCTGATCAATCCGTGCTACTGTTTTATGAAGCAAATTGAAATTACCAAAATCTTCAAGCTGCGGCAATGACTTTCCCTTAACTTCATCAAGTGAACTAACCCCTTTCTCCTCCATCCAGAAAGTAAGTCCCTCAATCATATCCTGAACTATTCTGAAACCGTGATGCATAACCGCAGTACAGACCTGAACGCTTGAAGCGCCAAGTAAAATAAACTCAAGCGCATCACGCCAGTTACTGATTCCACCTATTCCTGAAATCGGGAGATTCACTTTTTTATCCGCAGCTACCTGGGACACCATGTGAAGAGCGATCGGCTTTATGGCCGGACCGGCAAATCCCCCGTGGCTGCTTTTACCGGCCACGGATGGCAAAATTTTAAAAGTATCGAGGTCAATCCCCATAATACTATTAATAGTATTTATCAGCGATATACCCGATGCGCCTGCCGCCTTTGCAGCGCGCGCAGGCAATACTATATTGCTTACATTCGGTGTAAGTTTAACCAGCACGGGAATTGTGGAGACTTCAGACACCCACTCGGTAATCATTTTGCAGTATTCAGGAACCTGGCCTACTGCTGAACCCATTCCGCGTTCGCTCATTCCGTGCGGGCAACCGTAATTTAATTCGATTCCATCGGCACCGGTATCGATAGTCCTTTTTACCATATCGTGCCAGGCTTCTTTCTTCGATTCAACCATAAGAGAAACAACAACAGCCTTGTCAGGCCAGAGTCTTTTTGTTTCAGTAATTTCTTTGAAATTAACATCAGCAGGTCGGTCACTTATGAGTTCTATATTATTTATACCCGCTATTTTCTGTCCGTTGTAATCAATACTTCCGTAGCGATTACAAACATTCATTACCGGCTCGCCGACAGTTTTCCAGACAGTTCCACCCCAGCCCTGTTCGAATGCTTTACAATTCTGGTAAGCAGAATTTGAAGGCGGCGCGGAGGCCAGCCAGAAAGGATTAGGAGATTTGATTCCGCCGCAGTTTACTGATAGATCTACCATGAACTTACCCTTTAAATAATCAGATAGAACGCGAATGAACGCTGATCTAGCGGATCTTCGCTGATTTATTTTTATTCGAAAATACTTTTCTTATAAATTTTGCTTCTTTGCCAAAATTAAATAATAATCCAACTTCCTTATCAGTAGCCCTAAGATAATTTAATAATTGTGCTTCGTGTCCATCACAAATTGATTCGGCTGCTTTTAATTCTAAAATAACTAAATCTTCGACTATCAAATCAACAAAATAATCACCAACTTCAAATCCTTCATATATTACTCTAATATTTTTCTGCTGTTCAACTTTTAATCCCAATTTTGTCAATTCGATTCTCAAAGAATTTTCATAAACTTTTTCTAGAAATCCATATCCAAGTGTATTATATACTTTATAAAATGCTCCTATAATTTTATTTGTCAATTCCCCTTGTATCATAATCTGATTCGCGGTAATCAGCTTAATCCGTGTTTTTCCGCGTTCTATTCTCCTGATAAATATTTATGAATTCCATAAGCGGCCATTTTACCATCATAGGCTGCGTTCACAACTTCTTTTCCTCCGTTGATACAATCACCACCGGCAAAAACTTTTTCATTTCCTGTCTGATAATTTCCAGGATTTACATTCACTTTGCCGTCCTCTATTTTTAATCCTGAAATTGAATTTAAGAACTCTGTCTTTGCGCCCTGTCCGATTGCTTTAATAACCATATCAACCGGAATTATGTAATTTGAATTTGGAATTTCGATCGGCTTCCTTCTTTTCCCCTTGATTGCATCACTCAAAGTCATTTTAACACATTCAATTCCTTCAACCGAAGTTTTTCCAATAATTTTCTTGGGCGAAGTAAGAAAATGAAAAATAACACCGTCTTTTTTTGCGAGTTCAAACTCGAACTCGTATGCCGACATTTCCTCTTCACTTCTTCGATAAAGTATCATAACCTCTTCAGCTCCAAGCCTGATTGATTCTGTGGCAGCATCAATTGATGTGTTCCCGGCTCCTATTACAGCAACTCGTTTTCCGATGTTTACAGATGACCATTTTTCTTTTTTTACTTCTTCGATTAAATCAATGGCGTTTACGACACCTGTTAAATCTTCGACGGATATTTTAAGATCCGTACTTTCACCCAACCCTATGCCAAGAAAAACTGCATCATGTTTATTCCTTAAAACATCAAAGGAAATATCTCTGCCAACAGACATTTTTGTTTGAACCATTACGCCAAAACTTTTCACAAGATCAACTTCCTTCAGACTGTCAGCCTGTCTTGTTTTGTAAGGAGCAATGCCCCAGCTGTTCAATCCACCGGGAATTTGATTGGCTTCATAAATTATAACATCATATCCGAGCAATGCGAGTTCAGCACCACAAGCTAATCCTGCAGGACCTGAGCCCACGATTCCAACCGATTTTTCTTTTTTTATCTCTGCTTTAAATAATGAAGGCATTCCCTTTTCAAAATAATTATCTATTGCAAACCTCTGAAGTCTTCCAATCTGGATGGCCGGTTCTTCTTTATCGTTAAAAACACAGGCGCCTTCACACAAAACCTGCACGGGGCATGCTTTTGCACAGGTAAGCGCTGCCCAATTCGATTCAAAAATTGTTTTAGCAGATCCAAGCAAGTTACCGGTACCGATTTTTTTTATGAACGCCGGAATATCTATATGAGTAGGGCAGGCCTTTGTACACGGAGAATCATAACAGTATAAACACCTGTTTGCTTCAGCTACCGCAGAATTATTAGATAAGGGAGGATGAATTTCCTCGAAATTCTTTTCATACTGGTCGTGCGAAAGTTTTGGAGCGAGATTCTTCATAAATAATAATAACTAAAATGATATAAATAAAAAACTCAGGCGTCAGTTTAACGAGGCCTGAGTTTATTGGGATGAATGCTAATTTACTTCATTAAGATCATTTTTTTGAAACTTGTAAAATTTCCTGCCTGAATTTTATAAAAATAAATGCCGCTTGAAAGTTTTTCAGCGTTAAAATCAACAGAATATTTTCCTGCTGCTTGTTCTCTATTTACAAGTTTTGTTATTTCCTGCCCAAGTACATTGTAAACACTAATTGTTACACGAGACACTATGGGAATTTCATAATTTATAACAGTGCTTGGGTTAAATGGATTTGAATAATTTTGTATTAAAGAATAATCAGAGGGAATTCTTGAATCAATAAGTTTAACATCAGTAAATATTAAATTAATATTTACACCTGTATCGCCTGCATGCATTTCAACATTGTTGACGGTATAATTTTGAACTATATCAGTGGTAAAATTCATGATATATTTGAATATCTTAGTGCTTACTTTAAACCTAAAATACCCGTTATTGTCAGTCTGTGTTTCAGCCTGACCGGTATCAGCATTTACGGCAAAAAGATACATAGCATAACCAGGGGATGCACCATTTAAGGTTATTCTTCCGGTAATTGTCGAATTCGTATTAAACAGATATAAATCCTGAGTTAGTGCATTTCCGGATTGCACTAAAGCAAAAGTATGTTGCGCTCTTACAATGGTTGTATCTCTTGAATCCCCCGATCCTAAATTCAAATTTGAAATCGGTAACTCAGACGCAGTTAGTCCTAGATCGAAATACCCAACGGAATCAACAGACACGCCTCTTCCAAAGTTTCCATTACTTGAGGTAATACTAGCCTCTCCACCCACATAAGGTTCTCCTGCGTCATTGTATAAAGTACCGGAAATATGCGCTGCCGCATTTTTAATTACAAAATCATTTCCGGAATAAGTTGTATTTACACTTTGATCTAATGTCAGGTTATATCTATCCGGGGTTGGAACATTTGGCCTGAAAATAATAGTATTATCAATTTTCACCCTCCATGGATTTCCTGTAGTATCAGAATTCATTTTAATTGAATAATCTCCATTTGCGTCTGTAATTCCTGTCCAGAATGCGTTTCCATTTTCAGTATCAAGATTTACAACTACGTACTGCATTCCGTTTCCGCCACTTGTAACTCTTCCTGAAATTGTAAAAACAGGTGAAGCAAGAGCAGTTATTTGTCCGGCAACAAGTTTAATTACATTATTATTTTTGAAATACATAATATAATGGGCCGGAGCTAAACCAAGAGACATTTGAAGAGATACGTGACCATCTGCGCCATCGGACATATCAGGAGGACCGTTATGTCCGTTTGGGTCGCCATCTATCTGTATAAAGCTCTGCCAAATAACATCAACCGAATTATTTAATATTCCGTTATTGTCAGTATCTACCCAAATTTGTATATAAGTCGTGTCCCCTGCTGTTGGAACATCATAGGCCCACGTAAATTGGTCGCCGGAAACACCCGTAAAATTTGAGCCTACTCCATTTACAAGCAGATTAGTTACCTGGCCATAAGAACAAACTGAAATAAAAAAGAACAAGAAAAGGACTTGTATTAATTTTTTCATAACATTACCCCTTTAGTTTTAAATTAACTCAATTCACTATCAACTATTGTAAGCGCTGAATCCAGGACCTCTATAGCGATATCAATTTGATCCTCAAAAATAATTAAGGGCGGGGCAATTACAAAGTGACTAATCCATCCTTGCATATATACACCGTGCTTCATCATTTCGGAAGTAACTTTATCAACCATTAACTGACTACCCTTTATTTTATCCTCCTTTGTGTTGAATGGTAGCTTTGATTCCTTGTTTTTAACTAGTTCAACAGCCCAGAACAATCCTATCCCTCTTACATCACCGATTGAAGGATGCTTTGTTTTTAGTTCCTCTAATTTTTCTTTTAAATAAATTCCCTTTTCTGCTGCCTGCTTAATTAAACCTAATCTCTTAAATTCATTAATGGCAGCTATTGCGGGAGCAAGCGTTAACGGATGGGCTTCATATGTATGGCCGTGTGCAAAATAATGATTATCGAAAAAATCTGCTATCTTCATAGTGGTTGCCGTTAAGCCCAATGGGACATAAGCAGAAGTAATTCCTTTTGCCGTAGTCAAAATATCGGGTTTTATTCCCCAATTATCAACAGCGAACCATTGTCCGGTTCTACCCCACCCGCTCATTACTTCGTCAGCTATTAATATTACATTATTATCATCACAAATTTTCCTGAGCTTGGGCAGGTACTCTTTTGGAGGAACCAGTACACCGTTTGTACCAACCACAGGTTCGATCATAACTGCTGCAACATTCCCCTCGTTCTTTATAATATGTTCTATGTAATCGGCGCAGACAATGTTACAATCTGGATAATTGTGGCCAAGCGGACAACGGTAACAATTACACTCCGGCGCAAAAATCACCCCATCAATTTTTCCGGCCGGTTCAACAGCCCATCTTCTCGGATCTCCCGTCGCCGCTATCGATGCCGCAGTTGAGCCATGATAAGAATTGTAGCGTGAAATAATTTTATATTTACCGGTATACATTCTGGCAATTTTAATTGCGGCTTCATTGGCTTCGGTACCGGAAGTCGAAAAATAAAATTTTTCGAGACCGGCAGGTAAGACTTCAAGCAGCAGTTTACTCAATTCGGCGCGGACATCTGTCGTAAATCCAGGTGCTATGAAGGAAAGCTTTTCCGCCTGTTCGGCAATTGATTTGATAACTGCTTTGTTCTTATGCCCGAGATTGCTGCACATTAACTGGGATGAAAAATCGAGATATTTTTTACCGGATGCGTCGGTGAAATAACAGCCTTCCGCATCAACAATGTGAAGAGGCTTCCAGCCTTTCTGGTAACGCCAGGTGCCGTAGGTATGTTTAGAAGTAAATTCTACTATTTGTTCGCTTGTCATCTTTAGCCTTTAATTTTTATTTTTCCAGTTCTGTCAATGCTCCATAAGTTTCCGGTCTCCTGTCACGATAAAACTGCCAGACATTTCTTACTTCGAGTATTTCATCGAAATTTAAGTCTGATACGACCAACTCGTCTTTATCTCTGCTGGCTTGTGCAATTATCTTACCTCTCGGATTACAGAAATAACTCTTGCCGTAAAATTCACCGATATTCCATGGAGCTTCCATTCCAACGCGATTTATAGCCCCGACAAAATACCCGTTTGCCACCGCGTGTGCCGGTTGTTCAAGTTCCCAGAGATATTCAGAGAGCCCGGCTACTGTTGCCGATGGGTTGAATACAATCTCCGACCCGTTCAGTCCGAGTGCGCGTGCGCCTTCAGGGAAATGCCTGTCGTAGCAGATGTAAACTCCTACATCGGCAAAGGCGGTTTTAAAAACCGGGAAACCCAGGTTACCCGGCTTAAAGTAAAATTTTTCCCAGAATCCTGGATTGCAATGCGGAATATGATGTTTCCTATACTTTCCTAAATATTTTCCGTCAGCATCTATAACCGCAGCAGTATTATAGTATACGCCGGTTATTTCTTCCTCATAAACAGGAACTACTATTACCATTCCATGTTTTTTCGCTTGCTCCTGCATTAGTTTAACAGTAGGCCCATCGGGTACTTTTTCAACAAGTTGGTACCACTTTGTCTCTTGTTCTGCGCAGAAATATGGACCATAAAATAATTCCTGCAAACAGAGAATTTGTACACCTTTTTGTGCAGCTTCATCAATCATTTTTAAATGTTTTTCAATCATTGATTGCTTAATTTTCTCAATAGGTTGCTCAGTTGACATTGAAAGAGTTGACTGAATAAGACCGCCTTTAACTATTCTGGGCATTTTATTACTCTTAGTTTGTTGTTAATTATTTTAATATTTATTCACGGTCATTCCCACGAAAGTGGGAATCTATTTTTTATACTAATTCATTATATAAATCTTTCCATTGTGGATTTGTCTTTTCAATCAACTCTATCTTCCACTTTCGATACCATTTCTTCATTTGTTTTTCTCTCTCTATTGCCTTTTTAAGGCCAGAATGAATTTCATAATAAACCAGTGTCTTTACATTATACTTCTTTGTAAAGCCCTCTATTAAACCTTCTTTGTGTTCATAGACCCTTCTTACCAGGTTATTTGTAACTCCAATGTATAATGTTCCGTTTCTTTTGCTTGAAAGGATGTATACATAATAATTTTTCATTCCTCAAACACTAGTTTCCCGCTTTCGTGGGAATGACAAGCTTTAACTCATCCAGTTTACTTTTGATTCCGGATTCCATTTAGTTGTAATCTTTTTAAGCTTTGTAAAAAATTCAATTGAACTTTTTCCAGTTATATCACCCGTTCCAAATTTTGAATCATTCCATCCGCCGAAAGAAAACGGCTCGCGCGGAACGGGCACGCCAATATTAACACCTATCATTCCTGCGCTCGCGTGTCCGGCGACATAATTTGCGGCACCGCCACTTTGAGTGAACACTGCCGCCGCGTTTCCGTAGGAAGAGCTGTTCTCAATATTCATGGCTTCTTCTATTGTATCAGATCGCATTATAGAAAGAACGGGACCGAAAACTTCTTCCTTTGCTATTTTCATGTCGGGCCTTACATAATCTAAAACTGTCGGGCCGACATAAAACCCGTTTTCCTTTCCTTCAACTTTACAATTTCTGCCGTCAACTAAAACTTTAGCGCCGTCTTTTTCTGCTTCGGTAATATAATTTTCTATTCTTTCTTTTGCTTGTTTTGAAATTATTGCACCCAGATTTTTTCCCGGAATAATTTTTTTTGCTTCTTCACAAAGTTTATCAATAATATGATCAACGGCCCCAACGCCCACCATTGCCGATGCCGCCATACAACGCTGGCCGGCGCAGCCCGACATTGAGGCGGCAATATTTGAAGCAGCCATTTCCGTGTGCGCATCGGGAAGAACTATAAGGTGATTTTTTGCGCCTCCCAGGGTCAACGCTCTTTTCAACGTGGAGCTTGCTCTCGCGTAAACAATTTTCGCCACTTTCGTCGATCCCACAAAAGTCACGGCTTCAATTCCCGGGTGATCACAAATCGCTTCAACTATTTTTTTATCACCGTGCACAACATTGAAAACCCCGTCCGGTAATCCAGCTTCTTTTAATAATTCCGCCAGCCTGTTTGCGCTGAGCGGAACTTGTTCCGATGGTTTCAGTATCATCGTGTTGCCAAGACAAAGCGCATTTGGTATAGTCCAGTTCGGGACCATATTGGGAAAGTTAAAAGGTGTAATACATGCTACCACTCCGAGCGGGTATCTTTCAATTCTGCATTCAACACCTTTGGAAACTTCGAGTACCTCACCTGAAGTCAATTGAGGAATTGAGCAGGCAAATTCTGTTACCTCGATGCTTTTTTCCACTTCAGCCCGTGATTCTGGAATTGTTTTCCCGTTTTCTATATGAACCAATTCAGTCAGCTCATCAATATTTTGTTCAAGCAGGTGTTTATATCTAAAAAGCACCTGTACTCTTTCTTTAATGGGTAATGATGACCAGGCAGGGAATGCTTTTTTTGCGGAATCGACAGCCTTGTCAAGATCTGACTTTGTAGATAAAGGGACATTTGAAATAACAGAGCCATCAAGGGGAGAAAAGACGTCTAATTTTCCGCCTCCGCTTTGAATTGGTTTTCCCCCGATAAAATTCCCTAAGGCAGGATACTTCATATTGTCTCCGCTCTTAATAATGAAAACCGATTACTGTAGGTGTAAGAATAGGAAAATAGAAAGTTTCATTTTAATAAACAAAGGGAAAAAAGCTGAAATAATCAATATGAGAAATTGTTCACCTCATCGAAAAACAATTTGAGTTTGCCCGGATCCAGATTCCCGTTTGTTCTTACCCCGCTGCAGACATCCAGGGCAAAAGGAGAGACGGCATCAATTGCTTCTCTTACGTTTGAATAATTCAACCCACCAGCCAGAAAAACCGGGATTTTAATGGCTTCCCTGATTCTTCTGCTAATATCCCAGTTGTGTCTTCTACCGGTTCCGCCGAGTTCTTTTACTTCAAGATTCGGATTTCCCGAATCAAGTAAAATTGCATCCACATTTTCCGAGACTTTTACAGCTTCATCAATTGATTCATCATTAAGAACATGAATTACCTGAACAATTCTTATTCCCGGCAAAGATTCTTTAATTTCTTTGTGGGTTCCTGAAATTAATTTATCAACTATCTGAATTGTATTTGTCCCCAACCTCTTTTGTTGAGCAATTATTTCATTCGCGTCAGTTTTACTTGTTAAAAGAAAAGTTGCAACTGGCGGTGGAACAAACCCTGCAATCTCAATTATTTTATCCTCGCTGATAACCCCAGGTCCGCTGGGCATTTCACTAACCAGACCAATAGCAGAAGCTCCAATGGATATTGCTAATTGGGCTTCTTCCATACTATTAATACAGCAAATTTTTATTCTTGGTTTATTAATTGGTTTCATAATCAATTATAATGTTTTGTTTGCGGCCATATTTTACTTAATGATGCTTTTGGCTTTTTGCAAATCCAGATGGGCAGATCAGTTTCATAAGGCATTGAATATTTTGTTCTTATCGTGTCGGCAGCAACTACTTCCTCAAAAGTGTTTTCGAGTTCCACTTTTTTCTGTCCGATCACAATTACAATATTAGCCTGCTTTCTGACCGGGCCCCATAGAAAGTAATTATTGTGTCCCGATATAGCCGGCGCAAGATTATATTGTTTTCCTAAAAAATTTATTGCCCCCGCTTCGCCATAATTATTACAAAATATTACACAGTTTTCTTTTTCTTCTGGCGATAAGCTGTTATAAGCTCTGGCAACTGTATTCGTCATAGTTTCCCAGCCAAACATATCTGCAAAAAACTGCGGCAGTTCATTTAATTTTTTCTTTTCCGTTGTTGAGGGTTTTTCACCCAATGCCCGCGCATACTTTATATATGATTTAACCGAAAGCAGGGGTACGGCTAGAGGAGCTATAAATATAAAAGCGGCCAGTACGAAAAAGATTACAGGCTTTAGCCAGAATTTTTTTTTCTTTTCAAGAAATTTTTCAATTGCAATATTTCCGGCAGCAAATAAAATCGGGAATGAAGAAGCAAGGTATTCTGATTTACTTGCCGGGTTTAATAATAAAATTGCAAGAACTGTTAAAAATATCACAGCCAGTGTGATATACCTCTTTCCTTTTTTATTAAATAAAAGGAAATAAAGGCCAGCTAACCAGACAGGAAACGTTATAGGATTTTCCGTTAATATTACCGAGTGTAAAAATTCAACCGGTGAATGTAAAACATATTTATCCTGTATGGCGTTACGCATAAATTCAAGTGTGGGAAAAGAATTTGCAATTTGCCAGATTATATGAGGAATAAAAATTAACGCCGCGATGCCGAATGCAATCCAGGGTTCTTTTGTTTTTAACAGGCTTCTGTTTTTTGTAAGCAACAAACCAACGAAAAGGCCGGCACCAAACCAGAGAATGCTGACTTTGTTCATCAAGGCCATGCCAAGTACAAAACCGAGCAAATACCACAGATTCCTTTTTCCTGAATTCAGTATCTTTATCAATAAATAAAATGATAATGCCCAGAAAAAAACATCAAAACTGTTCATCGAATAATAATTATTAAACGATAAGTAAATTGGTCCTATTATCATGCAAACAGCGGCGGTAGCCTGGGAAAATATTCCGCCGCCCATTTCTTTTGCAATTTTCCCCGTAATAAATACAGTAAGCGCGCCGAGTAATGCCGGTAAAAACCGGATAGCGACAAGAGAATCGCCTAATATTATCCTTGATATTTTTAATAGTAATATTGATAAAGGAGGCTGATCAACATAGCCCCAGGCAAGGTGATTTGAACAGGCTATATAATAGAATTCATCACGGAAAAATCCGTACGCGCCGTTCGCATTTATAACGAAGTGAAGAAGAAACTTAAATAAGGAAAGCAGAATCAAAACAAAAGTAGCGCTGAAAAAAAAATCGGAATTACGGTTTTTAAATTTCACATTCGACCTGTGTTTATGTTAATTGACTAATTAAATAATCCCGTAACCCTCAAAAAAATGCTGCAATTCTTCTTCATAACTTTCTGTACGGTGAAGTTCATCCTGCGAGAGAATATATTTCCTGACCGCATCCACGTTGGATTGCGAAACTGAGAATGCTGAAAATCCTTCCCCCCAGTTAAAGTGCTCGCTTAAAAGACTGCTGATTCCTATCCAATCGGACGAGCTTTTCTTGAACATTTCCGCAATTTCATTCTGCGATAATTTTTCTGGCAAATCCAGAAGCATGTGAATGTGATCTGCGTTTACATAATTACAGTCCATTTCAATATTATTTGAGGCCGCATATTCAGCAAAATATTTGGAAACAGCTTTCCTTAAATCATAATTAGAAAAATATTTCCTGCCGTTTTCAGTTCCCCAGATCAGGTGGATCCAGCAGCGTGTTTTTGCGTTTGGTTTCATTTATTTGCCTCAATTATAAAGGATTAATATTAAAAATTTAAAATACCCCAAGAAAATGTAAAATGAAAATAATACATAAATAAGCGAATGAATATAAAAACACACCGGGCAAAAACTTTCTAATTTTAAATAAGGAAAACTCAAACTTCATACCCTCTTCTTTAATGAATACATTTTATACAGTCTTCTTAAGAGAAACCACAATATGCTTTCTCCGGAACAATTATTCATAATATCGCATAAGAAATTATTTTAGTGCAAAGTGTTGAATTACTAATCAACATTCTTTAACACCAAGTTTTGAACGGGAGTTTGTTTCAGAAAGTACGAAATGTCCCGCACACTTATATTACTTATCCTTTTAATTAACCCTTCATCCGTATCCACTATGTTAACACAATAAAAGAGACTTAGTTTGGTTTATAATTTAAAAGGGATGCAAACACAAATTGCCCAGATTACTTATTTGTAAACAAATAAATAAAAAATATATACATATGTAATTAAAAAGAATTAAAATGAAAAAAATAATCATTATAGCTGTACTGTTACTGGTCTTAAGTTCATCTTTTGCCCAAACAATCGTTTGGAAGCAATTGGCCTCACTTCCTGAAGGTTATGGAAGTGGAGAAGCTATATCCTTAAATAATAAAATCTATTTTGTGGCGGGACGATCTCCAAAAGAAACGGAGCATTTTTATGAATTTAATCCAAAATCGGATACCTGGAAAAGATTAGCAGACATCCCAAATCCTGCAACCAACCTGGCAATGACAGCAGTTAACGGAAAAATTTATGCCATTGGGGGTGACAAATTTCAAAGCACAAATCGTGAATATAACCCTCAAACCGATACCTGGAAAATCTTAGAACCCATGCCTACAGCGAGGCAACATATTGATTGTGGTACTTATGGGAACGATATTTTCATAACCGGGGGTCTCACTTCATGGAAAAATATTTCTCAAAAAACTGAAGTTTTCAATACAGCTATAAACACATGGACTGAAAAAGCATCTATTCCTTCCTTAAGAAATAACGCAGCAATTGTATCCAAGGATTCTATCATTTACGTGATAGGGGGTTCCGGCAGTAAGGATGATATTTGGGCCGGGATTAAAAGCGTTGAATGTTATAATATTAAAACTGATTCGTGGGTACAAAAAAAAGATTTACCTTTTATGTTATTTAAACCTGGAGCGGTTGTTGTGAACAATGAAATCATTGTTTTAGGTGGTCTATCCGAAGCAAATGGCAAAGATATCTGTTCAAATAAAGTCCTCATTTATAAGCCTGATACGGATAACTGGGTAGAAACGACTCCATTACCTGCTAAAAATGTGTTTTTTGCGTGTACCAGCATCGGAAGTAAAATCTATGTAATTGGTGGTACCTCAGGTGGAATTCCAAAATGGGATTATTATAGTGAGGTTTATGAAGGCAAGTTTATTACAAATAATTCTACGGAATAATATTATGCAAAAAATAGCAATTATAATATTTTTATTACTGAGCTATATAACGGTTTCGTCTTACGCTCAGCAGAAAAATGTGGAAGTTACCTATGTAGGGAATGCGGGTTTCTTGATCCAGATTGGGGACAAAAAAATCCTTGTTGATGCTTTATTCAAGGGTTTCCCGGGCGATTATGAATTACCTCAGGACATCAGAGAAAAACTAAAACGTGCGCAGGCTCCCTTTGATGATGTGGATTTAATATTGGTTACTCATGCGCATGGCGATCATGTTAATCCCGCGATGTTGCGCGAACATATGAAAAATAATCCCAAAGCATTTATTGCATCTACTCAACAATTGGTTAATGCACTCAAAGATTCGACGGGTCGTTGTATTGGTTTTAACCCAGCAAAAGAAAAATCTGACAAGAAAAAAATTCAAGGAATCACCATTGAATTTTTTCCACTTCCTCACGGTCCGGATTCAAGAATTATTAACAATGGATTTCTTGTTACAGTGAATGGGGTTTCATTTTTTCATACAGGTGATGTTGATTTTGATCAATTCACTTTTGAAGAGTTTCGATCGCTTCAGTTGCCCGAAAAAAAAATAGATCTTTCTTTTATTCAGCATTTTTACCTTACTAATGA
>Ga0102950_1000055_pt1 | contig 28261 bp, 43 predicted proteins | sample SalPon2A_B_D2_MG_FD_78505 | JGI IMG/M metagenome (GOLD analysis project Ga0102950, IMG submission 78505) | Soil microbial communities from South San Francisco under conditions of wetland restoration - Salt Pond MetaG R2A_B_D2_MG | ecosystem: Environmental > Terrestrial > Soil > Wetlands | place...
GTTATTACTCCCTTAAATTCTCTAAAAGATGAGAATGGAAATACTTTATCCGTAGGCTCTGAACTTTTAAAATCAATTGGTAGTAAACATTCAGAATTAACATTCATGTATCTTAGAAGTTCTATTCAAACATCTTTAAATGATTTGAATTTTATTCAGTCTATTAATTCTATTAATTTCGTTGTAGACCGAGCCAAAGCTCCTTCATCTCTTAAGATTCAGTTGAGTTACACTTTAAAAGATGATACCGCTATTTATTTTGTAGAATTTAATATTGGAGATTTGAATCCATAATGAGTACTAAGTCACCATTTGTTCTTAAAACTGCTTCTCAAATAAAATCAGAATTATTAGAACATATTATCAATGGGTATGTTCCGATTGTTGATGAAAAACATAATAATGATTCAACAAACAAATTGTTTAGTGGAGACTCACCACCACTATCTTATAAAATTCAATGTGGTGCTCCCGACTTGGCTAATGGAGTTTTAGTTTCAATAGATAGAATTTGGGGAGTTAGAAATTCATCGTTCTATGAATTTCAACTAACTACTGACTATACTTTTGATACCTCAACAAATACACTTACTTTTGTTAATGGAAATGAACCAGACTTAGGAACTCAATTTGCAGTCTCCTATAAATATGATCAAGGTTATTCTTCTGGTATAACTAATACTGCTCCCGGAACCGTTATTGATTCTCTTATTTCTGGGGTAGCATTCAAATTGGCTGAAATGTATAATGCTATTCTTCTGGCTAAAGTTTCAGCTTTTATTGATCAAGCAGTTGGTGATGATTTAGCTCAACTTTTATTATTAATTAATGTTAAAAAGAAATCAGCCTCAGCCTCAAGTGGATATGTAACTGTTTTTAGAAGTACAATTTCTGGAACCGTTTCTATTCCAATTGGTATTCAGTTTTCTACTGATGCTTCTGATACTTTGAATGCAATTTTCTTTACTTCAAATGCTATTGCTTATTTCATAGATGGTTTTAGTTCAGCAAGAGTTCCTATTAATGCCTTAACTGGTTATGAGGGTTCTCAAGGGAATGTTGCTCCTAATACTATAAAAAATATAATTAATCCTCAGGCTGGAATTGTTAGAGTTATTAACCCACCAACTTATTCGGACTATGAATTTATTGATTTATTAGCGGGTAAATATCTTTATGGATTGTCTCAAATACCACAACGAGTTATTAATTCTGGAATAACTTTTCCATTAGCTGTTACTGATAAAGGATTGTATTCAGTTAATTATTGGACTGATAAATCTATTAATGAAACTAATTGGAATAATAATGATAGTGGTCAAATAGCTGTTACGGAAAATGATCCAGAAACAGGAACTACAAAAATTGTGGTGACTGGAACTCCTACTTCTGGAACTTATTTAGAACGAAATGGATTATCTATACCTCGAGATAACACTACACAATTTTCTCAAGGATATGATGATGTTATTATTCGTATTCGTTCTCCAACTGCTAATGCTCAATTTTCCATTAAAGTTATTGATAGTTCAGCAGTTGAATCTACTGTTAGTTTTTATCAATTTGGAAGTTCTAATGTAGCTAATAATTCTCCCACTTTAACAAATAATTGGACTATATTTTATGCTGGTCATGGATTAGCTGGAACTGTTACTGATCCTATCTCTAAAGTTCAAATTATTCTAAAAACTGTTGGAACATATTATGTTGATATTATTGCAGTAGGAACAATACTACAAGAAATTCAAGGAACTTTGTCGGCAGTTGATCAAATTACTACCAGTTATACTTCTGGAAATATGAGTTTATATCAATCCAGCCCAAGTGATTTCTTTTCAGCTTATGATGGTGATCCATCTGACGGACATGGTGATCAGCTTTTTGTTTATTATGAATGGAGAAATAATATAAGTGGAGGAGCTGATGAAGAAACTGATACTCAACTTCGTGCTCGTGGCAAGACAAAAATAGCCGGAATTGGTTCTGGAACGGAAAATGCTATTAAATCTGCCTTATTAGAAATAGAGGGTATTACTCAGGTATCTGTTAAAGATATCAATGATGACCCCAGTATTATAAAAGGTGTGACTTATGTAACCTTACTTGCACAGGGATTTCGTATTTCACCCGCACTTAATAATACTATTACCTCCGTAATAAATAGTATTCGATCTGCGGGAATAGAAGTCATTGTTCAATTACCGCAGGTTAGATATGTTAATTTTACTTTAAATGTAATATATGATGATACAAATGCTTTATATACTGGAACTGATGGTAAGAATGCTTTAATAACTATAATTAAATCAGTTATTTCAGATTATTTTACTGACAAAGCTGGAGCTGATAAAAATCTTTATTGGAGTGATTTAGTGGCTTATATTATCGCCAATCTTAATGTAGTACAAGGAGGTTATGTTGATAATGATGGATCAACTACTCCAAGTTATGTTGATGATAATTACGCTGGAACGTATGCCTATAATTCTCCATTAACTGTTATTTATACTAATTATATTTCAGCTTCTAAGACTGGAGTATCAATTGTCATACAAGGTGGCAATTCAGTAAATGTAACATTAATTGGTGCATCAACTTTATGAGTGAAAATATTAGAGATAGAGTATTACATAGTCTTGAAGGGTCCGATCCCAGAACTAGTACACTAAAATATTTAGATTATGTCATAACAAACTATTTACTTCAAATGATCGATACTATTTTACCTCAAGCTAAGAAAGATGTTCAAATAGATTATGCTCAAGGAAATAATATTGATGAGATAGCTAAATGGTTCGGATTAGAAAGACTAAGTAATGAACCGGATGAACTTTTAAGAAGTAGAATATTGACCTTTATTTCAGCTCCGATGACTTCATCACCTTCTGGTATTCAAGATTCTTTTGAAACAATTACTGGATTGAGACCTCAGATTATTGAAGATTTTGAAGTTCAAATTCTTAAATCTGGAGATGTTGTTGATCTCAATCGTAAATTTGCTGAGTTTTCTGTTCAATTTAGTTCTGAATTTTCAAAATTTTTTGAAACTGTACCAGTAAATAATGATGGTGAAACAGTTACTTTAAGTCAGAAAACAAATATTACCTTAACTCCTATTGATCAAACTGGAACTGATGGTCAGACTTTAATTCAAGCATTATCTAATTTCAGAGCTTCATCTGGAACATTTTTAGACTATAAAATTAAAGTTGGAGATTATGTTATAATAACAGGTGATCCAATAACTTATACTATTACTGAATTAGTTTCTGGAACTATTTTAACAATAACTCCTCAACCAACTTATGCCTCTACTGGTTTAACTTGGAAGACACAAATAGCTGATCCATTCAATGCTTATAATCAACAAACAGACCCTACTCATATAACTGATATATCTAATACAGTTGATGTTTCAACTGATACAATGACATTAAAAGGAACACCTTATCTACCCGGAACTAAAATTGATGTTGAATATTATATTACTCCTCAAACGAGTTATGATACCTTAGAAGAAATAACTGCTAACTTACCATTTTTTAAAGAAATAGTTAATTATTCACGAGCTGCCGGAGTTAAGGTTAATGCAGTTGAATTGGTTTTATTTCTTACGTCTTGGTTTGGACATGCCGGAAATGAAGTTTTAACTGTTATTGATGAATTTGACAACGGTTTAGGTGTAACACCAATTATTTTAGAATCATTACAATCCGTTCCTTATGGTTGGAATGTAAGTAAATGGGGAAAAAATAATTGGGGTTCTAATTCTACTACATGGTGTGAAGATGTTTTTTCATTTACCTTAGTGTGACTGACATTAATGTAGCTGACAAATTGTGACTGACGAATTAAATATACCATTTAATACTGGACAAACTTTCAAAGTAATTTTAGAAGCATTTCAAAATCAATTTGATATTTTAACTTATCTCATAGATTTTGTTTCTAATAGAATGAATTTAGATTATGTCTATGGAACGGATTTAGATGAAATAGGGAAATTTTTTGAGGTGATTCGTTATTCGGATGAGAATGATGTAGTATATAGATCAAGAATTTCTAATTGGACATATTATGGTCAAAATGCTACGACACTTGGATTAATACAATCATTAGGATCAGATATCTTGGGATATATACCAACAATAGATGAAACTAATGGGGTTTCAATAAATTTTTCATCTGCGGATGTTAGTTCTCAACCAGATAATGTTGATAAATTTGCTCATTTAGTTTTATTATTCAGAGCTTCTGGTATTCCTTATTTTGTTGGTATAACCGAAGATCAACTTGTTGAATTATTAACTTCCTATTCTGATGAAAACATTTTAGATGTATTAGTTAATTTAGATGATTTAGAAAATAGTTTTATAGAATCAGTTCTTTTAAATACCTTAATTTCTACTTCTGAAAACTTTAATTCTCAAAATGATGTTTTTAATTTTAATATTCCCTTAATTAATATTCCAGAAACAATATTTGCAACGATTCAAGTTGTATTAGAAAGTGAAGTGGTAGCTCATTTTATAGATGAATATAATATCATTAATATAGTTGATCCAACTCAATTAGTTCCAATTGTGAATATTTCTGAACCTGTTTATCTTTATGGTTGGGGAATATCACGATGGGGAATTGATCATTGGGGTCCTCTTGATTTAATATTACCTCTTATGTTTACCAGACCTTTAAGTGAAGATATAACAACTATTACGAGTGATAATATTAATATAGCTGATTTGTTGTTTGATGACTCAGTACTATCAATTTTAGATTCAACACCTTTATTAGACGTTCTTAATAATTTAATTGAAAATTTGACTCCTACTATGATATTAGAATTTGTAAGTTTTTTATATCAATCTGAAAGTATTTTGGTATCTCCAGTTTCATTTACATATACTCAAACTACTCCTTTTAGAATTGGAAGTGGAAAAATAGGAGGAAATAATACAATTGGAATTGTTAATACTGTAATTATGACGGATGGTTTAAATTAATGACTGATGAAGATTATCCAATACCAAGTCATGCATTAGATGATATAGTTTTTAATACTGCTGATGAGTGGGCTAATTTACAACAATCTGTAAATGCTAATAGAATAAAAAGGCTAACCAGTGTATTTAATGGTGGCACATTGACTTTTGATGGAACTACATTAACATGGGATGCACCTTTTTTTATTTATTTTTTTAATGCTTCTGATGGTATTATATCAAATAATATCACCGCTGGTTCTTTAGCAGTTGGAAATAATTACATTATCTGGGTAAGATTAAGTCAAACTGATACGGCAACAATAACTTTACAAGCATCAGCTTTTGGTGATTTTAGTCGTTCAGTTGACTTGATAAATCAAACTGCCGATATTCTTATTCTGGGGGTAACGTGGAGTGTCAAATTTCTTCCGATTGGTTGGAGTCCTGATGTTGTTATGAATCTTCAGGGGAAAACTTCAAGTTTAGGAATTGTTTGGTCTGATGTCGATAAAACAACATCTTCTCTGGCTAATATAACCACACGTAATCATGCGGATTTAGAGAACAAGAATGGAGAAACTGATGTTAAACATCTAACAGCCGCACAGGTCGCAGCTTTACATACTAAATATACTAATACTGAAGCTGTAAATGCAATGGGAACGTTGGGTGATACTAACCCACTTAATCATGATAAATACACTAATAGTAACGCGGTTAGTGCAATGGGTACTAAATCTGATTCTAATTCCCTTAATCATGATAAGTATACAGACACTAAGGCACGGGCAGCAGTCCTTTTTCAACCGATGGCTCCTTTTTTTTGGCAACCTGATGGCGTATCTGCTACGTGGGGTGGTATCACAAGTTCTAATTACATGCTACAAGGTGAATTATACTTTCCTACAAATGCAGCAGGTACAAAATATTTCAATGCTCGGTGGATTGTACCAGTTGGTGCTACTACTGTAACCGTATATGTTCTCTACTCATCATATATAAACGGAAATGTATGTCATGGAACTTTTTATTATGATAGTTTACCATTTGGAGCATCTGGAGTTTCTTTAAATGCATCCTATGCACGTTACCTAACTTGGAATATTAGTTATTCAGGAACAACAGGTGGATTCTATTTGCGTGAAGCATCTATGGGGCCTGTTTCAGTTACTGCTGGTCAAATTTTTGCAATGAAGTATTATTCAACTACTACAACTGATTCAAGTTATACAGTGTTCTTTAATATTCATGCTGTATTTTCATAATATAAATAAAGGTTAAAAATAATGTCCACAACAATAAATCAAACGTGTAATAAATGTAATACACAATTCAATGCATATGATAATTGCGTTGTAATATCAGAAACTTCAATCAGCACAATATGTCCTAATTGTAAAGAAAAAATAATAGTAACGGCATCAGATAATACGAATGTCTCCAATATTATTAAAATATTATTAAATTTGAGATGAAAAAATGAAAACACTCCCAAAATTATTTGCAATTTTAATAAGCATTCTTATGCTTAGTGTTACCGTAGCAGGTGCTCAAAACACCTTTGTTTTAATAACTCTAAATCCTGATAATTCTTTTGTTTATAAAGAATCTGGAACAAATAATTATATTGAATATAATATAATAAACCAGACTTATTATACATCTAAAACAGGAACTATTTATGTTAATACAATAACATCTAATGCCTCTTCTTCTTTAAATGTTTTTAATGAAGGACAAACATTAACAACAAATACTGGATATTCTGTTACTTTTGATAGTTTATTCAATTCTACACAAGTTAATACCGCAAAAGGTAACTTTTTAGTTAGAGGTGAAGAATATAGATATATAACAGTTAAAAATCCGTCAGGAGTATTAATATATGATAATGTTCTGGCTCGATTAGATTATGGATACAATTCAGCGGATCGTGCTATTACTATTTTAACTGGAAACTTAGAAGCAGATACATTTTCTCTTAAAGTATCAGCTCCTATAAATTCAGTATCAAATACTTCTTATTTATATTTAGATTTTGAAGCAAATGTTATTTATGCTCCTTCTGTCAGTTTTAATACCACTTATAAAGGATTAACGACAATTGTTAAAAATATAACTGAACAATTTGAAATAACAAATGCACGAGCATATTATTTTGTTAATAACGATCTTGCATTCTATGATTTTTTTTCTATTGGAAATTTTTATAATGTTTATGTTTTTGCCCAAAATATAGGTTTACCTATTTATATTTTAAAATACAATACTGGAACGGTTATTTATCCATATCAACCATTTTATAAAATAAATCCTCAATCCAACTCTATAATTAGTTCTGTTTTTCAATTAAATCATTATTCATGGCAGAAATCTAAAACTAAAACAACAGATTTTCCTTTCTTCTTCTTTATATTAGCTACTTTTATTTTAGTAATAAAACGAAAAAATAAAATTTAAATATTTCATTTGAGATAAGAAAAAATCAGTGATAAAAATGGTAGACGTACCAGAGATTTTATTAGAAACATTAGATAGAACACTTAAAGCATTAGAAAAAAAAATTGATCAATTAGAACAACAAGTTAAGGAACAAGAACTGGGATTATTAGCCCAAAAGGAATTTATAGATTCTATTTTAACTGGCACTAATACTCAGATTGAAAATACTTTAATGAAGATTGTTAATTGGCATACTCATGAAATGAATGGGTCTGTTATCTGGAAATATCCTAAAGATATTTTAGAACGAAAAATTAAAGAAGCTCAGGAACTATTAAAAAAACGATCTCAACAAGCTAATTTAAAAGAACATCAAACTAATCCCCAAGATATATTTGATTTCAATTTAAATGTACCTAATCAAGAAACATCTAATGAGAGTTAAAAAATGGATAGTATACAAATAAAAAGAAGTTTACAAAAGAAAATTGAACATCTAAGAGTAGAGGTTGCTGAACTTCTTAAACCAAAGGAATATGAACTTAAGAAAGTTGATGGTGAAATTCTTAAAGAGTTTCGTCATCTATTTTATATGAAAGGTGAAGTAGACTGGATTCTCCATAATCCTCTCCCTAAGCCTCAACCAGCTTGGATGGATATACCAGAAAAGTATATTGAAGCTCATAGATTTGTACCAAATACTGTTGTTGATGGCGGTGAAGTCTGGATGGCTGAGATGTTAGCACATATTTATTCTGCTGATAATGCTACTCTTTCAACACCTCTCTTGAATGGTCTTCAATACATTCAAGTTGGGACTGGTACCACTGCGGTAGCTCAAACGGATTATAATTTAGTTACTCCTATTTCTTCTGCTAATGGTGGTATTAAAACTACTACTGCTACCTTTACTGGAACTTCTGGAGCTAATTCTTTTAAAATATCTGGATTCTATGATTTAACAGATGCTTATAATCCGGGTAATCCAAATGCTTTAACAGAAGGTGCATTGTTTGCCACTGATCCATCTTCTGTTACTTTGACTGTTCCATCTCCCAGTTATCAAAAAACCAATAGAATGTTTAATAGATCAGTTTTCCCAGCTATTAACAAAACCTCTGGAGTACAATTAACTGTTCAATGGAATATTACAATAGGTAGTTTGTAACTATGACTATTTATAACAATATGGCTTCTACTTACAATAGTGGTATTGCTGATGGTATTGCTCTTGATCCTGCGTGGGGTCAGGTTGTTAATTCTACATTAGATGATAAAATAGGAAGATCAACTATATTAGGATCAGTAGGTAATATAACTGTTACTGAGGGTTCGCCAACTTATTTAACTCGATCATCTGGTTCTTGGATAACAGATGGAGTTCTTGTAGGTGATAAAATTCAAATTATTGATAATGCTTTTGATCATAATTCTCTAACTTATTCTGGAACTTATACAGTTGCTTCAATTATATCCGCTACTCAAATTCAAATATCAGAAGTTATAGCTGTTTCTACATATAATACTACTGTATTTTCTCCTACTATTGTAATTTTACATAGTAAAAGTAGTATTATTTTACCAAGTTACCCATTATTACCTATTACCATTTATACTAATCTTGATGATTGGGAAGCAATGGGAGGAACTTGGACATTAAATAATGCTACTGGAACAGATACAGGTGTTTCCTATTGGACATCTGCAGGAGGGGGTGTAGGTATTCGGTTAAAAAGTAGTATTTCTATTCCTAATGGAATAACAAAAATTCGTCTTCGGGTACTATTACGAGCCTCCGCTATAAGTTTAAGTTCTAGTATTAAATATTCTTTAAACGGATCAGCAAAAGTCACTGTATTTACTACTGCCAATACTCCTATTACTCCAACTCTTGATGGATCATCAACTGAAATTATAACTGATGCAGTATCCGTATCATCTGGTCCTCCTACAACTACTAATTTCCCTCGTGATTATATTAGATATACAATAGAAAGTGGATCAGGAGGTGTATATATATTTGGAATAATAATAGAAATGTGGTAATAATAAATAAAAAGGAAGATTATTAGTGGGAAAATCAAATTCATCAAAAATACGAGTAACGTCTAAAATTATCGATAAGGGAGAATTAGCATTTAAAGAACAATCTAATAATTTCAGAAAAGAAGCCGGGAAAAAATTAGCAATAGCATCAGCTTTTATAATAGTTACAGTAATAACAAGTGGTATTATCCCTCTTGAATATAAATTAGATTTTATTGCCGGAATGCTTTTAGTTGCTATTAGTGGAACATCCTATTTTTCTTATCGAGCCGGTAGTAGAGATTCAAAAATTGTTATTGAAAGATTGGAAAATACTACCCAAGAATTACATCATACTACTGATCGATTAGAAGAGATTGAATATAAAACCGAGCAAATAGAACTTAGTCTCTTTGGTAAAATATCTGCTCTTGAAGAAAACCTCAATCAGATATTCTTTGAAATCAATTTAGAAACTAATCAAATAGAAGGTAGTAATCCGGATTTTCGTCAGAAATTAGGATGGGAAGTTGATGAAGTTAATGAAAGAATTAGACAAATGGAAAGTGTGACATGGGTTAATTGGGTATCAAATACCTTAATTGATCCAAATGATAGAAGTGAATTTGTCTATAATATGAAAAATTTAACAACTTTGAAAAGTACAACTAAATATAAATCATTTATTACTAAAAAAAATGGTATTGAATTTCCCGGTTGGTTTACCGCTTATTTTAATTATCAACCAGAGATTCAATATATTTATTGCTTCATAACTGATGAAACTGATTTAATAGGAATGCGTCAAACTATCGATAGTTTAAATGCTTTAACTAAAAATCTTATTACTGCTTTACAAATTAGAACTAATGAATCAGAAGAAACAAAGAAAATAATAACCAGATTACAAAAAGCAGTTAATAATGAACGTAGGAATGTGAAATAAATGTTTTCAGAAAATGTAAATGACCGAAATGATCAAAAAGAAGATGACTTAGATGATGTCATAAAAATGTCAGAACTAAGTAATTTTACACAAGTGTTAATACAGGGAAGAGCGTTTATTGCAACTCTAAACGCTTGGCACATGAAAGAACCAGAACTCAAAGAAGATATTGATGCTGGTATTGAGATAGCTCATGAAGTAGCAAAAAAATTTCATGAGTTCAAAGCCTTAGCTTTAAAAGTTGAAAGTCAAAAAAGAAAGAAAAAAGAAAATGAATCTCAAGTTGATTCCGTTTCGTCTACTTCTACTTCTGGAAGTAGTTGATGAAACTCTGTTGATTCTACATATTTAAGAAATTCCTTATCGGTTAAATTATTTTTTTGTTCCATTAATTCAGCTATCATAATATCTATTTTAGCTTTTAGAATTTGAGCACGTTCACTTTTCATTTCTTGTGCTTGAGGCATAAGCATTCCTAATTCCAGAAGATTAAAATCAACTAAGGGAGCAAAATTATCAAATCGTGGATAAGACGGAGTAAGTAAATTGTCTGGACAATACATTATATCTCCACAAACCATACACTTAGGTTTTAAACCCTCTTTTCCTTTGTGGTCGAGTGTTATTGGTCGGGGATTTTTTCTTACTCCGTTGCACCATAAAAAATCTGTTGAGTCACATGAATATTTGAATAATTGATAAGGTTTAGGATCATGTTCGTATTTTGGTATTCTACTTCTATGACCCAGAAGAACAGACCATCCTTCTGAATTAATTACATATCCACGCTTACGAAGTTCATCTAATAATCCTAAGTCTTCCCACATTCTATGATACCCGGACATCTGGATTCTATGCCCAGTTTGTTTTTGAGAAGATGTTTTCCAATCTAAGAAAGTTGCTACCTTGAATATTCTAGAATTAACATTTTGAGAATCAGCTACAAAGTATTTATGTGGACCCAATTCGGGATGAAGATTAAGAGTTGCAACATACCCTCTCATTTCTGTCTCAAAAATCAAATCTACTGTTCCAGCTATTTTTTCTTTTTCCCAGAATTTCTTTTCCTCTATAAATAAAGGCTTATGAGGATAGTCAGCTACAAAAGAAGCATAGTTAAGAAAAAACTCAGTAATGGCACTATTCATTCTTTCATACCGGGTAGCTTTTTCATCTGGAGTATAAGTTCCAAAAAACTGCGGATTACCTTGTTCTATTTTCTTCTGTTTTCTATGATCACCAATTAGTTTAGCTAAGAGAATTTTATCTTGATCGTCTAATTCTAAATGTAATTCCTTATAGGCTATTGGTAAGAAAGTCATCTCATTATTAGCTATCTTATTATGAGTAAGCGTTCCTTGTAACGAACTAATATTTATTTTTTTAGTTCTATTTATTGGTTGAGTTTTGTTTATATAAGAAACTGCTTCACAATCCCATGCTGAGCATACCTCAGTCATTCTATCGTATTTTATTCCGTCTTTTATATAAGGCATGATTTAATCTTCCATTTTCTGTAAGTCACCATCAATGGTTAATGTACCAAAATCAGGTTCTTCTACTAATTTAACTACACAATTTAAATGAAGTAAATCAGAATGGGAATTATTATTTGACACTCTATAACTATTATATCCAGAAAAATAAAATTCACCGTTTTTTATTTCTTTATGACAGTAGTCACATATTTCTTTCCATTTTTTTATTTCATTCATAATAATTATACACCTTCTTTTATTTTGGTAATTATTTGACTACCTGTTTTAAGATTTAATTCACATCCACAATCTAATTTTATAATATATCTACTACGATCACCCATTACTTGAGTTACATCTTCTAAATCAATTTTTCTGTTTTCTAATGGTTCAAATGTTCCATGATAAGAACAGAAAGCCAAAATAGAACGGTTAAACTCTTTGAGGTCTGGATGAATTTCAAATTGAGCATTTTCAAAAAGAGCTTGAAATTCTTGAGGAACTACATCAATAATTACTTTAACCAGAGATTGAGGATCAACTGAAAATTTAATATTTGTTATTCTTTTAATAGGTTCACCATCAATAAATAATTGAGTGTTATAACCCATAGGTAATTCTTCTGGAGTTCCAGCAACTATTTTTATGGTATGACCAGTATTTTTATCTGAAACATGAGTAACTCTTTCATCTTTAACAGAATACTGAGTTCTACAATAACCACATGAAGTATGTGTCTCATCTAATAGAGCCTCATGACCACATTTTTGACATACGATATTTACGCTTACTATTTTAATTCCATTTTCCAATTTCTTCACCATCGTTCCAATTTCTAAATGTAGAATAAATAAAGAGAGGTTGATTCTTATATTCAATTGTTGTTAAATAGTCTAAAGTTTTATATTTTGTTTTGTAAAATTCATTTCTATCTATTTCATCAGTTTCAACAACAATTTTGAAATAGGGATAATCAAAAATCATATTAGTTGGTTCGTGTTGAGTAAAATAAAATTGTTCTATTTGAAAATAGAAAACAATAATATTAGATTTAGTTGATGAGAATTTACAATATAAAAAATCAGCTCTGGTAGGAATTTCTAATCCTTGAATCCATGTATCTTTATCGTCTGGATCAAATACCATTTCACAGGCAACAATTCGAGTCATCTATCGGTCCTCCCGTTTTAAAGCCTCAAAACTTATAGGATCACGAACTACTAATACTTGTGAATCATTCCAACCATTTTTATTAAATAGTTCAATAAATTGTTTTTGGGCTAACTCCAAACCTGTTTGAGAAACAGATGTTGGAAGATGCACTATTAGAAGTTCAAATTCTCTTACATCTATTTTCTGTACATTTACATACTTCACTGGGTTTTCTTCTTGTGGAGATCGGATTTTCTGTTTTATTTTTTTAAATAAATTCATATTTTTTCACCTAAAAAGACAAAATCTTTAAATTTGGGATTTTTAATTAATTCATTATAAATAGATTCTGGTATTTCTTTAAAGAAAGTTAAAACTATTCTATCTGGGGATTCATTATCTTTTTCAATACGTTTTTCTAACCACTGTAAAGGATGTATTTTAGTAACGATATTAAAGAAATATGGATTTGGGCTTCCCCAATACCATACTGTTGCTATATAATAAGTCATATTTATTCCTCTATGATTCGTTCTGAATTACTATTATTTCGTACATGACATTGATGATCATAGTAATGATCTCGGCAAAACTTCTTTTTACATTGTTCACATTGTCTTTTAGCTTGTTTAAAACAAGACCCCAGAAATTGACAGGGATCATATTCAACCATCATCTTCATAAGCATCCTTACATTCAACAGAACCATATTCTAAATGTTCTTGAACTTGTTCTTGATTATCAAATACTTGTCCACATCCTTGACAGGTTCGTGCTTGTTTTTCTAAATATTTTTGATGTTCTTCCGATTTTTTAATTCGTTCTTGTTGTCGGCGTTGTATTTGTTTTCGTTCAGTTTCCTCAGAGGTTCCTAAACCAAGTATTTTAGAAGTTGGAAAATGATCGTAGATTTTTTCCTCAATATTTTCCATAAAAAAGGGTTCATCTACCAAAACATAATTAGCATGATAACCCCGAACTACCCAGTCTAACTGGTTATTCCAAACAAAGATATAAACTTCATATTCTTGGTTTTGATAATATACATTTAGATGCTGAGGAGATGCAGTACCGTTGGCAGAATAAACCATAGCATAATCTGGTTTTTTCCGATGTATTTCTTTTATTATAAGTTCTTTTAAATTTATCATCATCCGGGTATTAGGAACTACCATAAAAACTTGTTTCTGACTTTTAGCAAACCATAGATAATACAGTAAATCTAATAAAATAGTAGTTTTTCCAGTTTGACGTTCCATATCAGTTATATGATATAAATAGTCATTAATATTAATTAAAAACAACCAATTTAACTGTTCTCTTTTATATTGTCTTTCTTGATTCCAAAGTTTCATAAATTCAAGAAAATCCCAATAGAATGAAAATTGTTCATTTAATATATTCAATCTAAATTGTTCTTTTTTGAAATTTAATTCTACAATATCTTTTTGAATTTCATTCAATAAATCTTTGTAGTGTCGTTGACGTGTTTCAGCTTCTCTTGTAGCTGATTCATAACTTTTCTTCTGGTCTTTTAAAAACCAATCTCGTAACCAATTAAACATTTTATTAACTCCTATTTTTCGTCTTCTTCTGGAATTTCTATTTTTTCACAACTAATAAATAATCTCTCTGAATCATATTCAGTTTTTGTTTTATTATAATAATCTAAGAGAGTTTTTCCAAACAATTCTGGATTTTCTGCTTGTTCCTTTGTTAAACGTGGAGTAGCACGTCTTTTATGATAATACATATCTTCAATTGTTTCTTCATTATAAGTTTCAATTCTTATTCTATTATCTTCTTTTGTATTCCATTTTAATTTATATTGTATCATTTCATTCACCAGTTTTATCATCTTTTCTTTTTAATCGTAATTCATAGGAAAAAAGAAGGGAGTTAGTAGTACTATCCATACCTCTTTTTTGATTAGAAATCTCAAGATACCATTCATCAGCGATAAATTTACCATCTTGACAAATAATAGCCATTATTTTATCTTGTATGAAATTTTGTTCTTGACTTGCTTCTGAAATAGCCAGTAATTGAATTAATTGATCTGACAAATTCTCACAACCTAATATATCTTCTACTTTAATGTTTTCCAAGATACTCACCAGTACATTGATGTTCACGTTGATGTTTAGGACACATGGGTGTTTGACATCGTTTACAAACTAATATCTTATCTCTTCGACCACAAGGATGTTTCCGTCTACCAGCTTTTGTTTTCCTTAGATGAGGAACTACACACTTCAAATCTGATCTATACGTCATTTTTCTCACCTTTAGGATTACATCGATGTCTTTTACGAAGACATACATGACAAAGCATTATACCACACTTAGGGCATATAGAAAGTCTTACACCTTTTTTGGTATCGTATTGCCAACAAATTTTATCACGAGTTTTCCCATGATCCATAATAGGATATCGATGTTCACAATGAGGTCTTTTGCTATGAGCAATTCTTCCTCTTGGATTGTTACTTTTTCTTGTAGATGCACTTGTATTTCTCATTTCATTCACCTTCTGTTAGAAATTGAATATTATTAGGTCTAATCTGTTTCATAGTCAATTGTTGACCATTGAAATTAACAACTGTATCCGCCAGAAAGATATCCTCAATATTAAAGATACCCGCAGTAGTACCAGTTAGAATACCCTGTAGAGAATGATAAAACAATCTATATTTCTGTTTATCCTTTATAGGTCGGGGCATTTTTCCTTTTCGTTGTTCATAGAGCATTTCTGGAACCATCATCTTAACTACTCGTTTTTGGCTTTTCGAGGTTTTAATTTCAAAAGTTAAGATTTCAGTATTGCCATCATGACCCCAAAAAGCCTTTTCGATTCCAAACTTCTTGAGTAGTTTTTGGATATCTAATTGAGATTGTTCTACGGATACTTTTGTTCCATAATAGGGTAGTTTTATATCTGTCATTTTCTCACCTTATAATAATGTTGCTAATGAATAAATAATAAACGAAAAAGCTATTCCACTAATAAAACCCAATATATATTGAATAGCCTTTTGGGATTTCATTTCATTATATGCAGTTACAGAAGACATAGCGGATATATGGATTATTTGATCTACTGTAAATTTAGCTCGTTCTTGATTAGTATTCATTCTATCAAATTTTGATTTAATATCTGAAATTGTTTGAATCATCATTATATTTGTTTCAGGACTAAATCTATTATTATTATTATTATCATTACTCATCTTATATCATTCCAACGATTTATAATTGTAAATTTATAGGTTTTAACTGCCGTATCAAGTACTTCAATCTTAATTCGTTTCATTAAAACAAATTGATTAAGAATATTTCTAACAGTTTGTTCTGGTATTTCTGACCGTCTTGTAATTTCACTTACAGTTGCTCCTTTAGGTCCGAAGTCTTCCAATATAGACCAAATTACTTCATTGTAAAAAAAAGCTACTGTAACTCTTCTAGTACCGTGCATCTTTGTATATTTTCGTATTCCTTTTTCTGGCAAATTTTCTCCAACCATTTTTAAACCCAATCTTTTGCTCCCATTCTTTGAACAGATGTAAATCCTTTTTCATTTGATAACTCTCCAAAATTAACTTTAAGATAAGTTATGTAAGGACCCACACCTCCTTCTAAAGGTAAGAATCTTATATATCCTTCTAAAAATTCTTCAAAATATTCTAATGTTTCGTCAAATTCATCAGATTCATCTGTTCCTTCTTTATAACCATCTGGCAATATATAGAAAATATAGAACCAGTTTTCTATGGTAAAAATTGGTGTTATAGTAAAAGTTGGAAATAACTCTGTTGCTTTTATGAATACTTCTTGAAGTTTTTCATACCATTGTCTCGAACTAAAGAATATTAGTGTTTTATGTTGATAGAAACCCATAATATCACCTTTTTATCATTTGAATAAAATATAATAGTAGTATAAAAATATTAGTATCATAGAACAATACATTCGGGAGAAAATTTAAATATGGTATAAGTACTAGTCACGTACAATGTACAAAGAAAACCAGCCTCTCAAAACTTTTCTTTATACTTATACGGAGTTCTATAAATTTCTACAAAGTATATCGAAGAAAGGGGAAAAGATAACAACTTCTATGCTTGTTTTTATGATTCATGCTTATTCTGTTTATTTAGAAAGTAAAAAACCTATGACTAAAAGACAATTCTTAGATGAAAGATTTACTGCCTCCGCTACTTTTTTTAGGCTTTGGGATAAGGCTTTAGAGAATGGTTATATTATAGAATTAGAAAATGGTTCAATGTATAAACCAAAATATGAACTACCTTACCATCTCAGATTAATTACCTCAGAAGTTTATATATAATGTCAGAAGAACAAACACATTTAGAACATGTTGAACGGACATTAATAGGTACCGTAATACGAACTATCTGGTCTAAAGAATATTATCAACTTGTGTTACGAGCTGAGAAACAAGTTCACAAACCTATTTGTGGAGCACCTACGAAGAAAAAATATCCATGTCGTAACTTTCCACAAGAAGAATACGGCTGGTATTGTGGCATTCATAAAGGATTAAAAAATATCAATCCTAATGATTCACCAGCCGTAACTTTACCATCAGCTTATTCTTCTGGTAGTACTTCTAATTCTAATACAACAGTTATTCATATTCATTCTTTAGCAGAACTAAGATTACAATTCCATCAGTGTGATGGTTGTTATATTAGAGATCGTTGTCCATCATTTGAAGCAGAAAGTCATTGTCGAATTGAAGAAGATCATTTTCATGGGTTTATAGATACTTTAAGGGATAACTATCAAATATCACAAATAGATATGTACACCGCATCAAAGGCAGCCTTAATGTATGGTAAGTCTGTTTATGCAGAGATGATGGAAGTGCAGTGGCAAGTAGGCTCTAAGGAAGCATATGACATGCAAAAATCATCTATTAGAATGAGTAAAGAATTTAGGGATTGTGTCAAAGCATTAGGTCTAACTCGTGATCAACGAAATAGAACCTATCAGAAAGATATGAAATTAGGTTTAGAGGGAGTTAAAGTTCAACAAACCCAAGCATCTCTAGCTGAAAGAATGGCTCGAACTCAAATGAAAATGGAAGCACGTGAAAAACAAAAACAAGATCAAGAACCTCATTCAGAAAAAGATGTGGAAGATAATCTATGAATACTAATGAAACATCTGATGTATTACAATCAGCTTTATTATATCCACCTCCAAGACCGGGAGTTGATTATCATATCTTAGATGCTTCTAATAAAATAGTCGATGATAGATTAGAGATATGGATTAATTTTCCAGTGGCTTTTTGTAGAGAAGCTATGAATTGGAAACCCCATTATTATCAAGAAGAATTATTATCCGATGAATCATATTTTATAGCTTGTGCATGGTCACGTCAAACAGGTAAATCAGAAGCAATAGCCCATAAAGCCATTCATACCGCTTTCACAAAAGCTAATTCAGATGTCCTTATCGTAGCACCCGGTAGAAGACAGGCTTATGAATTATATGAAAAAATAATCAAGGCTCTTAGAAGATCACCTTTGATTATGTCTTCTATAAGAAATAAACCAACGAAAGAAAAAGTTGAGTTCCTTAATGGAAGTAGAATTATTAATCTACCAGCCGGTGACGAAGGTATTACTCTTAGAGGATATTCAATTGCCCTACTTATTCTGGAAGAATGTGCTTATATACCAGAAGCAGTAATTATAGCAGTTGAACAAGGTCTTGTATCGTCTGGTGGTAAAATGATAGCTATATCAACTCCAGCCGGTAGAAATAACTTTTTCTATAAAATATTTAATCCCAGACCAAATATCAAATATGATATGTCTCGGGAAGGTAGACAACAAGTTAAAGACTGGTCTTGCTATCGTTATTCGTATAAAGTTGGATTATCGGTTAATAAAGTACTAGATAATGGTGAAATTATACCTCAATTAAATCAAATGCTTGTTAATAAGTTTAAAGAAGAGTTACCAGATTGGCGTTTTAGAACAGAATATTTAGCTGAGTTTGTAGAAGATATAGATTCATATTTCTTAACAAAAACAATTGAGAATTGTTTCAATCCAGCTTTTAAAAAATATGATGCACCTCCAGACCCTAATGGTGATTATTATTTTGGTATTGATATTGCAAAAGGAGGTGACATGACTTCACTTAGTATTGGTTGGCTTCATACTGTTAATCCTAAAACAAGAGTTCCTCTTAAATTACCACACTTACAAATAGTTCAACGATGGTATTGGAAGATTGGTAAATTTGAAAAACAATACCCACTCTTTTTAACTCAAGTAGAAATTTGGCGACCCAAAATGATTTTCTTCGATGAAACTGGATTGGGAGCCAGACCGTATGAAGAACTCAGAGATACTTATTCATTACCTATTGAAGGTGTCACGTTCACTGGTCCTACTAAAGTAAAGATGTATGGAACTATGACACTTCTTATGAATACTGATGCTGAGATTGAAGGTTGGAACAAACGATATCAATCTTTCTATGATCAAGAAGCAATTAATCAATTTCAATCATTAGTCTATGAAGTTCAACAAGCAACCTCTAAGAAAACTGGTATAGCTCATGATTCTGGTGGCTATTCTATTTATGCGGGTTCTGGTCATGATGATATTCCAGATTCAGATGCTTTACTTTGCAAATGTGTAGGCACAATTGATGGTAGTTCCTATGAAGCTGGTATCGTTACCAAACCAGAATATAGAGAAGAATTTCCAGAATATATGAATACCGCTAATTTTACTGGTTCCTCTTATCAGAAAACCATTCATGGTGATAATGTCAGTGACGATTTTTTTGTTGGTGGTGCAGTAAAGGGTAAGCGAAATCCTTATACAAGTGGTAAGAAACGGGGAAATCCTTATTCCAATCGTTTTGATCGTTTTTAATTGTTAGTAACATTTATAAATGTGACTGACAATATCATTATCTGGCGATTAAAATGTCAGAAGAAAAAACAATAACTTTTCTGGTCTGTTCATCTTGTAAAATAGGAAAACCGATGGATGAAGGTGACTGGATATTAACTCAAATAAATTTTGGGCAATTTTCAAAACCAACAAAGGCACGAGTATGGATTTGTTCTGGTTGTATCAAAGATGCTCAAGACAAAGAACGTAAAGCTCAACAAAGAGGACTCTATACAGTGGGTGGATCAATTGTCGGTTCCTAAACCATTAGATCAATATCATAAAGATTGTCAAAATAGAATTTTTAGTGAAATAAAACAAAATAGACTTCTAAGAATGATTATGACACGATACTTCTTAGCTTATCCAGAAGTAAAAATGTTTGCCGAATTATTACCTTATATGACCAAACCAGAATCAAAATATATATTCGATACACTTTCTAAAGCCTTATCTCCTATAACAAAAGAATTTATGTCGGAATATCCAGAAGTTACTGTACTAGATCATTTAGAACATTTTTTTGAAACGGTGAGAAAAAATTATGACCAAAGATAAAGAACCCTCTCCGGGTAAAGAAAGACAAAATAAATTAGATGAACGTAGATATCAATGTCAAAATGCAACTGTTGTCTATGCTTCTATGTTTAGAGCTTGTAAAAAATTCATTCCTAAAGAAATAAGAGATTATTTCATGAAGAATTATTATACCGAACCAATAGCAGAAGCTATTGATGAATGTTACGAACTCAAGAAGAATCCTAAGCGAAGTGATCAACTTCAAATAGTTGATGTCTATCCAGAGTTCCAGAAATTAGTGGAGGAACTTCAAAATGCCTAAAAACAGTAGAGATAAAAAGAAACGATTCTTCGATGATTTCGGAGATGATGGTGAAGTAGTTGATGACGGACCCGGTTTTGTAGCTTCAAATATGGAATCTAACTTCACCTTAACTGGTGACTCTGCTAAACGATTTCATGAAATAATGTCTAAACCCAAACCTAAACCTAAACGAAAGAAAAAAGTAGTTCCAGAAGAAGAAAATGAATCATCTCCACCTTTAACTCAAAAACAAAAAGAGATAGCTAAGACCGTAGATGTTCATAAAAAACTAACCCCAGAAAATATACATGAATTTAGAGGTAAGGCTTTTGATTTTGTAACTGATGAATCAGAACCAGAAATAATTTCCCCTCATGAAATAGCAACTATTAGAGATAAAGAAGGTGATATTAAAGGATACACTAAAGTTTCTCCAGATGCTCCCGATGTAGTATTTGACGATTCAGAATTTATTGATCCACAAACCATTCAAGCTAATTCAACTGTTATTAGTCGAATAAATGCTTTAGAAGAATTTCTCAGAAATGAAGTATTAACACCTTATTTAGCAATGCATGACCTCAACTTACTACCAATTCATGAAATCAAAAGTTTTCTATTAGAACATTCAGAACGAACAGAAGCATCTCGAAATGTTAAATATGAAGCAGATGCTACCAGACAAATTGGTGGACCAAACGGAATTAAATTCAGACTTAAAGATGTTGGTAATAGCTTCTATCCTTTAATTCAATATTTACTTGAGAATAGAAAATTAATTAAATAAAATCAAAAAGGAAATGCTTAAATACTCTTTAATCCTTTATTTTAATTAGCATTTTTATTAACTCCGAAAAATAAAAAAGCAACCACTTAGGCTTTATATTTGGGTAGTTATAAAGCCTTTTTATTTTTTCTTTTTATATTACTTTTAAATGCTTTTTTTGCTGCGAACACAAATATTATAGGTTTATGTCAATACTTTTAGGAGTTGATACGATACTTTACAAACCTATAAATTGTGGAACTCACTTTCTGGAAAGCCTGTGAAACATATTATTATAATTCTACCTTAAGTATATAATATTATTACATACTTAAAATCACGATTTTTTTCCACAATTACAACGAGGTACAAAGGTTCTTAATAAATCCTAATAGGTAATTAGAAGTAATTAATCACCCCCTAAAAAAAACATAGGAATTAATATAGAAGAGGAAAGTTGAAAGTAAAAATTAATTAGGTAGAATCTTCTTCATCTTCTATAACAAGACGTTCAGCATACGTAAGGGCAATGGGAATGCTCTTGTTCTGGAGAACTGCATCTTTATGACATGAAGAACATTTTATAGTTGTGGCAAATCCAGTTGGATCAAGTATATCTTGTGAGAATATTCTGGCGTTGAATGTTCGTTCACATTTCTTACAATAATAACTTAACTGGATATAAGTCGGTAGAGTGTACATTACTCCTTCATATTCTATTTGTAATGTTTTTTCTTTTATAGCCCGATCAATCATTACACGTTGAATGTGGACTGGTAAGGCTTCTATGGTTTGAGTTGACATTATTATTTCTCCTTTTCAAAATTTAATTCAATAACTATTTTACCATCATTAACAGACCAATGAAATGCCACTAATTCATAGGATTCGGTTTGATATTCAGTAATATGGTTTTTGATCTCTTTATTCAATTCTTTTGAATCATGACCAATAACAAATATAACTGCTGATAACTTATTCTTTTTCTTTCTTCGTATCCATTTCATCATCAATATCAAACTCAACTTGTGAATCATTCATTTGTTCTGTTCTGATATTTATAGGACTATTTACAAAATTTCTAAATTCTTTTTCATTTCTTTCTAATGCATATCTATATCTACCGGGTAATTGATCATAACATCCTTTACAAAGAATGATGGCTTTTGTATGACCTTCTTCATTTTCAAAAACAATATTAGTATAAGTTTCATTAGGAATATCACAAAAACTACATTTCATTTCTATATTATGATTACCTACGGGATTTGCATGATATAAAAGAGGATGATCCATAATAATTTGATAAATATAATTTACAACAGTTACAAAAGCCTTAAAATTGGTTTCATGAAGAGGATCAGTTGGAGTAGCAACCCAATTTATAAATCTTACTTCATCAACTCCTTCATTCATATAGATAAGACCGGCTGATACACATTCAATCCAATGACTTTGACAAAGAATTATTCCTTTAACTGCTATACCGGGTCTTTCTTTTCCGGAAAAAAGAATATGACCCCAAGTAGGAACTTTAGTTTGACAATAAGTACAAGTATTCTCTATACCATCATGGGAACCTAATTTAATTAATTTGAGAATAGAATAAGTTTCCAGAATATGAGAAAGAAATTCAACTACTGAATTAGGAATAAATTCATCTTTTAATCCTTCTACTCCTTCTAATCGTTCTACTTCAAAATTAATATAAGTTCGGGCTTTAACCAAGTCTTCAAGTTTATTTCCATTTTCTTTTCTACCTGCTCTTACAATATACTTAAGAGCATTCGCTTTATTGAATCCTTCGGACCAACCGAGAGAATCAAAAATATCTTTTAGTTCTATATCTTGCCCATGTATATTCATTTTATAATGGTCTGGGCGAATTTCGTCTTTTGGCATTAGAATGGTTCCTCTAAACTTTTTCTCAATCGTGCTTTTCGTTGATTAATTCTTTTTTGTTCTTTACGTCTTTCTTCCATTTTATAAGTATTAGTTTTATCAAAAAAAATAGAGCAGTGATCACAATGATCGTTTTGTAAATTGTTGGCACAATGGCAATTTTTACAAATTTTCCGTTGTCCATGATAGCGTTGATTATACTGTTTAATTTTATAACGATTGCCCGGAATAGTGATATGAACAAATGGTCGCTTGAAATAATAATTATTTGAATCAAATATATCATCAATTTTATTATCTTTAGGCATTGTTAGGGTCATCACTATTTACCTCCTTAAATCGCTTGTATGCTTTGATAGCATCACGAACTTTTGAAAATGATCGATGTTTACCATTTTCATCTATTAAGGTTCCTAATTCAGCATTTGTTTCATGGAGTCTCCAACCTCTTCCAGTTGTCGAATCACGTAAAATAACTCTCCCGGTGTAAGAACCAGTAAGAGAATCAAGATAATCTAATAATTCACTATCATTTAATCCTTTATCAACTTCTATTCTTACTAATTCTTCTTCACATTTCTCACAATAAACTCCAACGAAAGGATCAGTCTTAAGATTTTGTAATTCTTCTTCTGAAAACTTTCCTTCATAAAATTCGGTATGAGCACGAGGGTCTTGTGGGCAATTATGCCAAATAGCTATTCTTTTTATATTTAATTGTGGGATTGGTTCTTTTGTCATTTTTATCACTTATAGATATCCGTTTTGTTTAATAATACTACCATTACACCGTATTTTTAAAATGTCATCTCCATAAAATGAATATATTTTAGCGGATTCTGGATATATTATCATTTCAAAAACAGGTCTTTTATTTGTTGAATCAAATTCTTTTTGGGCATATCTAATTATTATTTCACTTTTTTCTTGATCGGTATTATGAATTGTCGTTTGAATAGTTAGGATTTCATATTCATCACTAAATTTTTCATTATTTATAATAACAAGACCAGTTTTGAAAAAAGTTATTAAATCAACAGTCATAGCTGGGTCTCCTAATAATTGTACAAAATAATCCGATTTATCATGAATAAAAAAATAAAGTTTTGGATGTTTTCGTTTTATGTGCCTTTTGCATGTTTCAATGGAAAAATGTTCATACCATCTATCATTCTCAGGACATAACCAATCATCGATCATTTTTTGTTACTTTTTGGTTCTTTTTCTAAAATAAATCGATCCCGAACAGAAGTCACAGTCACTGTTCTATTGAATTGTTTCCCTAATAATTGCACGAAATTAGTAGTAAGGGGGGCATTTAATTCTAATCCTTCAAGAACAAAGTCATATCTATTATTATTAGTAAATCGGATTTTAACATGGGCAAAATTAAGAGCTTCATTTGTATCTGCATAATTATGGATAGTTGATTTTTGAATCTCTTTACCAAATTTTAATTCTCCTCCATCTGGAAATATTTTAGAAGCTAACTTTTTATTATATATCTTCCATTTCATTTGACCAGTCGAAATTAGAGATGCTTTGACCAAAAGATTGAAGAGAAGTTTTTTACGTTCTTGGTCACGTCTCTTTGGTATTCTTTCTATCTTGAAATAATTATGCCTAATTAGAATACGTAGTTTTCCTTTCTGGATTCTTTTTAATCTTATTTCGTCTTTTTCAGATTCGGGTAGTTGTTCAAATTTCATTTTAGTTCACCTTTTGTTTTTTTAATCTAATCCTAATCCTTCTGGTCTTCCGGGTCCATTATCAAACCATAAGAAAAAGGTTTCACGTTCTTGTTTTTTTCTAAATTCTTTTTTCATTTGTTCTAATTCTTTGTCTTGCATTTTAATCACTTTATTCTTTCTTTAATTTAGCTTGTTTTTCTTGAAGCCAACGCTTATTACGTTCCATAATTAATCGCATTCTAACTTTCTTGATAGTAGGTTTCTCAATAATAATTTGAACTTCTCGATTAGCTTTTTGTTTTTCAAGAATGCCAAAATATTTAGTTTCAACTTTTTTAATGCCTAATTCATTAATTTCATCTAATTCAATGGGAAGCATTACAAGATGCATACGCCACCCGGCAACATATCTAAAGGCTGAGGGTAATCGATATTCATCTAAAGCATCAACTCCAGTCTGACCACCTTTTTTATATTCTTTCAATCGAAATTGAAGATATTTCTTATTAGGATCAGATTGAGAAGTTATATAATAAGGTTCCCATGCTTCTGTTACTTTACTAACTATTCCGAAATGACAGGGTAATGATGCTATATCTTCCATTTGATTAGTAAACAAATTACGTGGAATACCATATTCCTTTTGTTGAAGTTTATGGTTTAATTCTTTTTCAACTCTTGGAATATAACCATTACGATAAATTTTTTCTCCTTCATCAATAATAATAGCAAATACTTTACTATTTACTATTCTTTCTTCATGAGTTTTAGGATTAACAACTTTCTTGAAATATTCATTCTTAATGGTTGCAAGGTCAGATTCAAACTCTTCCAATGTTCGATGAAAGAAAGTTCTAATATAAGGCTTGTATTCTTTCCACTCATCAAGAGCATCGTTATAGTTAGCTTCATTAGTCAAATAAATAATAGTGTTTTTGGGAGAATTAACATCCATGATTTCGCAGAAAGATAATAGAAGATATGACTTACCATAATTGGTTTCGCCCCATGCTTCCATTATTATAAAACTTTCATCTGTCAATACTTCAGGCACTTCTTACATCTCTTATTTTTTCTTGTTTGATCTAAATTGATCAATTATCTTCTGAGCTGGTATCTTATAACCAATATTGATAGAAGCTGGTAAGGTATCACCATAATTCTCAAAGAGTGTATCAGCAGTTAAAGTTGAATCCACTAATAAGATATCATGAATAATATTTTTCAATTCTTCAATATCTGCATTCTCTTTTTCGGTGAAGTTTGGATTTTGACCGGTATTACTTTTAGTCAATAATTGAGAAGCTATTTCTTTACTATCAACATAAGTTTTCTTAGCATCATTCCAAATCCAACCTCTTGCGGAATTTTCATCACATTCTTGACAGGCTCCAGTCTCACCAGATATTTCTTTCATTCTCTTACAAGATTGACATGTGCCACGAACAACATAGGATGGAGTTATTTTTTTCTTAATTTTTTTGTTTTCAGTGATAGGAACAACTTGGGAAATACCCTTTTCTTGAATATCAGTTTCAGTTAGAGGAGCTGGTAAATTTTCAGTTCCAGATAATGAATCTTCCGGATTCATATCCATATTCAATTTTTGTTCTTCTGTTTCATATTGTTTAAGTATAAGATTAATTAAATCTTCTTTTTTAAGTTTGGAATAATTCTTACACCCAATAGTTTTGGCAAGTTCCTTTAAATCTTTCATAAATTGCTTTTCAAGAACTTCTCGATCTCTAACACCAACCAGAGTCGATAATTCAGAATTTGAATCTGAGGCAGGTTTAACTTTCTTACCATGAAGAATATTGGATACATACTTATCATCAACAAGAGAAATATCTCCATCTCGAACCATTTTAGAAAGCCAACCATCTAACATTGCCGGGTCAAATTTGGATTGTAATTGTTCTGAAATAAATTCTTCTATTTCTTCTTGACTCATCATAGCATAGTTTTCAAAGATATCATAAAGGTCTTTAGGATTTATTTCTCCAAGATCATGATTAAGTGCATTTGTTTCAGGAGTGTCAGGAACACCACCATCAACTTGTTCTGATTCAAATTCTTTTAATTCTGTTTCAAGACCATCTTTAACTGTGACTTTTTCATCAATGTTTACAGTTAGATGTTGTGATTTTTCTTCATCAATAACAATTTGGTTTTCAGAAATAACTCCGTCTTTTGGAACTGGTAATTGATCTTCACCAGTTTCATCTACTATTTCAGCATCGATAGTTTTTTCTTCTTCTGCTTCTGGTTCTTTTGATTGATCTTCTTTTTTCTCAGCAACATGATTTGTCCAATAATCAAAAAGAACTCCTTCATCATCAGCAATAATACCAGCATCCGGGTCAGCCATTTCCCAATAAGGAGGGTCTGGCGACCAAACATTCATCGTAGAAGATAAAACTAATAAGAGTTCACCATCAATATTTTCCTCTTCAATTTTATTTCCACTATCTCTAAATTGTTGTGTCCAATGGTGAAGAAATGCTTTAAAACCGGGATGGGTAATTTGAGGGGGTGCTTTGGGCAAGGATTTAGCTTTTTCTTCGGCTTGTGCTTGTTGGATTTGATAGTCATAATCTTGTTCTGTTTCTGATAATGGAGGTTGTTCAACTGAACTGTCAGTTATTTCTATTTGACCGGTTAAATTGATATCGACATCTTTAGGAATAACAAATTGTTTTAGAAATGCTTCTCTATCGAATTGAACTTTCTTTATTAATAAATCAGTTTGAGGTTTTGTTAATGTAGGAAAAACTAATTGATTAATATGTCTATCTGATTCATCAAAGGCGGGAAATCGTAAATCAGTGATAAAAGCTACATTCATAGAACCAGAAAAGAAATTATCATCTCGTTTCTTCTTTTTGAGATAAGTAATTTTTCCGACAACTATCATCTCAGTGGAACGATAGGTATTAGTTAAATGTTTAAATGGGTCCATTTCATCTGAATTAGGTTTTGATAAATTACCAAATGATTGTGATGATTGAATCATTGATTTCCAAGCCGGAAGCCAAATTGTAGGAGAGCCAAATTGATGATTGAACACATCATAATAAATTGAAGTTCCAATTTTATTTAATACA
>Ga0102950_1000057_pt1 | contig 26408 bp, 26 predicted proteins | sample SalPon2A_B_D2_MG_FD_78505 | JGI IMG/M metagenome (GOLD analysis project Ga0102950, IMG submission 78505) | Soil microbial communities from South San Francisco under conditions of wetland restoration - Salt Pond MetaG R2A_B_D2_MG | ecosystem: Environmental > Terrestrial > Soil > Wetlands | place...
CAGGATGCCGTAACATTAGATAACATTGCACTGGTAGATAAAAAATAGACGTTAGAATATCCACCAGTAGCAAGAATAACAGCTTGTGCAGCATAACTTTCTATTTCTCCGGTGAGTAAGTTTCTAACGGTAATTCCCTTTGCTTTTCCATCAACAATTACAACATCAAGCATTTCTCTGCGATGAAATACTTGAACGTTACCTAATTTAATTTGTCTATTTAAAGAACTATAAGCGCCGAGCAGAAGCTGCTGTCCTGTTTCGCCTCGTGCATAAAAAGTTCTGGAAACCTGAGCGCCGCCAAATGAACGATTAGCTAAAGTTCCTCCATATTCTCTTGCAAAAGGTACACCCTGGGCAACACACTGATCGATGATATTATTGCTGACTTCTGCAAGCCTGTAAGTGTTAGCTTCACGCGATCTAAAATCTCCACCTTTAATAGTATCATAAAATAATCTATAAACAGAATCACCATCATTCTGATAATTTTTTGCCGCGTTAATACCACCCTGTGCGGCAATTGAGTGAGCACGCCTGCTTGAATCGTGATATGTAAAAGATTTTACTTTATATCCTAGCTCTCCTAAGGTAGCAGCCGCAGAAGCGCCTGCTAACCCTGTCCCAACAATTATAATATCAAACTTACGTTTATTAGACGGGTTAACTAATTTCATACTAAATTTATGGTTTGTCCATTTTTCGGAGAGTTTTCCAGCAGGGACTTTTGAATCAAGCTTTATCATAAGTTACCTCCGTAAAAAAAGAAAAAGTAAATAGGCATAGAAACAAACCCTAAAGTCATTATGATTGCGTAAACAGTTCCAATACTTTTAATAAGCGGGAAATATTTTTTATGATTCCATCCAAAAGTTTGAAATGCACTTTGGAATCCGTGATTAAGATGAAATCCTAACAACAATACAGCAATTACATAAAGAGTTACATACCACCAAATCGTAAAAAATCCGGTTACGATATTGAAGTATTGATGTGTATTAGCCAAGCCTTGGGGATCATAAACGTTGAAACGCCAGAAAAATGTTCCGAGGTGCAGCACAAGGAAAATAAAAACTATTGATCCTGTAATGAAGGATGTTCTTGATGAAAAAGAACTATTTTCGCTTGAGGCTTTAATTTTATATTTACCTATTAATTTACCGCCCTGTGTCTTTTTATTTTCAATCCACAATATTAATCCATTATAAATATGAAAAATAAATGCAGCAAGTAGAACAACTTCAATAACACGAATAAGTGGTTTAATGGAATCCAGTGTTTTAACATATCCATTAAAAGCATCCGGACCAAAAAACAAGGTAATATTTCCTATCAAATGTATGATTAGAAAAATTAACAAAAAACTCCCTGTAACAGCCATAATAAATTTTTTGCCGATAGAAGAGTTTATAAATTCAGAAAACCAACCCATTAATTTTCTCCTTTAGAAAACTGTTTAAGAGAAACACCAATCCTTGAAGTGCAATTATAATTTACCAGTTTTGGGTTTATATTTCCCCTTCTTTTAGATTTGGTATGTTTTATATCGACAAGCTTCAAAGGTCGGAAACCTAAGATAAAGAATTCAACAATATTATTTGGATAAACTTATCAAATAAAGTTTATAAAATCAATTTAATGAAATGTAAAAAAGATATCTCGCGGATAATTATGACTCGTTTATCATTAAATAGATAAAAAATCACTAAAAGTTGAATTCAATTTTATTTTTACTAACTTTAAGCAGTTCTTAAAAATATTTACGGTGTCCCGATAAGAAACGGGAAGAATAGGGAAGCCGGTTAGAATCCGGCGCTGTCGCGCAACTGTAATAAGCGTTAACTTGCAATTCTGAGCCACTGTCTAAATTAGATGGGAAGGCATTGCAAGCTGCTTAAAGCCAGGAGACCTGCCGTAAGATATATTTAATCAGCCTTCGCGGGAAGGGTTAGATTTACGAAGTTATCTTTCGTTTATGCTTTCCTAATAACCCACGAAGTTACAACCTTATTTTTAATTATTTATTAAAGGAGTAACTTCAATGGATATTTCAAAAATTTTTTTTCTTTTTTCGGTATTTCTTCTCTTTTGTACATCATTATTTGCACAAAAAGATTCTACAAAAGTTTATCATCTATCCGAAGTAGTAGTTACGGCAACACGAACAAAATTACCGGAACTTGAAGCTGCAAGCTCTATTTCTGTAATTGATTCCAGTCAGATTGCCGAAAGCTGTAAGCAATCGGTATTCGGTTTATTAAAAGATCAATATGGAATAAGTTATACTCAACAAGGCGCACCGGGATCATTATCCAATGTATACTTAAGAGGTGCTGACGCTAGCGATACTCAGGTATTGATCGATGGTATTTCGATGAATATGCCCAATGATCTGGATAATGTTTTCGATTTTGCAGATCTTCCGGTGGATAACATTCAAAGGATAGAAATACTCCGCGGCCCGCAAAGTACTTTGTATGGATCAGATGCACTTGCTGGCGTTATTAATATTATTACGAAAAAAGGATCCGGTAAGCCAAAGTTTTTTATCTCTGGTGAGGGAGGTTCTTACAATACATATAAAGGATTAATAGGATTAAATGGAGCAATAAATAATTTTAATTATTCTGTCACTGCCAGTAGATTCAGCAGCGGAGGATTTTCTTCAGCTTCAAAAATTTATGGAAATAAAGAAAAAGACGGAACAACAAATTATAATGTATCTTCAAGACTCGGCTATGATATTTCTAAAAGTTTTGAACTGAATTTTTATTACAGATATGCAAAAGCCAATACTGATTTAGACCAGCATGGAGGACTTTACGGCGATGATCCGACTTACAAATATAATCTGGAGGAATCTTCATTTAGATTAGAAAGTAAAATTTCATTATTGGATGGTTTATGGACTCAAACTTTGGGACTTAATTATATGAGAAATGTAAGAGAATATTCTTTTGATTCCACATCTGTTTTTAATCCAATTTCATCTTCTAGTATTTATGATGGAAACAAAATTAAATTTGAATGGCTTAATAATATTGAATTTGATAAAAATTACCTGACTACTTTCGGTTTCGATTGGGGACAAGAAAAAGCTATTTCAGATTATTTTTCTCATTCATCATATAGTGGAGAATACGATAGCCGGTTTCCTTTAAATAAAGACTTAACAAAAGGAGTATTTTTACAGCAGCAAATAAATATTTCAAATAGATTTTTTAGTTCTTTCGGGATCCGGTATGATCATCATGATAGATTCGGTTCGGTAGTGACTTATAGAATTGCCCCGGCTTATTTAATATCAGAAACAGGTACGAAATTAAAAGCTACTTATGGTACAGCATTTAAAGCTCCTTCGTTATTTTATCTTTTTGATCCTTCTTTTGGAAACCCAAATTTAAAACCGGAAAAAAGTTATGGCTGGGATGCTGGTATTGAACAATATTTTGGATTGGATAAAATAATTTTCGGAATCAATTATTTCAGCATTCAATTTAAAAATCTTTTTAGTTATGACGGCAACACTTTTAAGGAGATTAATTTAAATAGTGCTGAATCAAACGGATTAGAAGTTTATCTTACATTAACGAATGTAAAAAAATTAAATATAAATCTTAATTACACTCTAACTAATACTAAAGATAAAAGCCCAGGTTCATCGGATTATAATCTGTCTCTTCTTAGAAGACCAAGGAACAAATATGGTTTAGATTTAAATTATAGTTTTACTAAAAAATTAAACGCGGGTGTTCAAATTAGTTATATAGGAGAAAGATATGATAAGGATTTCTCTTATTACCCGGCACAAAGAGTAAAATTAGGCGGTTATGCACTTGTAAATTTGTCAGGCATGTATCATATTTCAGATATGGTTGAATTATACGGACAAATTAATAATCTTTTTAATAAATATTATGAGGAGATTTTCGGATATGCAACCCCCGGCCTTTCAGCTTATTTCGGTGTCAAGTTAGATTTTTAAATAACTTTGATTTCTTTTTAATTAAAATCAAATTAAATTGAATTCAAAAAATTTCCGGGCAAAAAAATTATAATCAAAATAAATAATAATTTAATTCAATGATCTTAAGGAGAATAAAATGAATAAGAAACTATTAAATCCGCACTTTCTTACTGTAACAAGTATGGTACTTTTTGCCGCTGCATTAAGGCTTGTCCCCCATTATCCTAACTTTACACCGATTGCCGGTATGGCTTTATTTGGAGGTGCTTACTTCTCAAATAAAAAATTAGCTTTTGTTATTCCTTTGGCGGCTATGTTTATCTCGGACCTAATTATTGGTTTTCATTCAACAATGTGGGCTGTTTATTTAAGCTTCGCAATTGTCGTTTTAATTGGTTTCAGTTTAAGAAAAAGTAAGAAAATTTCTAATATATTTTTAGCAGTTTTATCATCTTCCATCCTATTTTTTGTTGTTACAAACTTTGCAGTTTGGATGACAGGTACAATGTATCCAATGAATGCTGCAGGTTTAGGTGAAAGTTATGTAGCGGCTATTCCCTTCTTCAGTTATTCTGTTCTTGGTGATCTTTTTTATGCCGGAGTATTCTTTGGCGCATTTGAATTTGCTAAAATGAAATTTCCCGTTCTCGCAAACGCACAAGTATAAAAATTTAGGCGATTCATATTTTTGAATCGCCTTCTTCTTTATTTATGCAACACACTAGAAAAACATTTATCCTCATTGATTTTGACGGTATAATTAGAATTGGTAACAAAATTGCCGACGATGCAAAAGAATTCCTTACCTTTCTAAGGGATAAAAAAATTCCTCATTTTATAATAAGCAATTCAACTTTAAATTCTTCTACGGATATTAAACTTTTTCTAAAGCAGAATAATATTGATTTTGATGTCAATGCAATGACCACAGTTGATGCTGCTTTGCAATACATTAAAAATAATAATTTGAAAGTTGCTGTTTATTGTGAAAATAAAATAAAAGAATTATTTAAGGAGTACATCGAAGAAACAAAGCCGAATGCAGTTTTAATCGGAGATATTGGAAACAAATGGTCATATGAAACATTAAACAAAATTTTCAGAACAGTTATGAATGGTGCTGATATAATTGCAATGCAGAAAAATAAATTCTGGAATCCTGATGGTAAAGGACTTGTTCTTGATGCAGGAGCTTTTATATCAGCAATTGAATATGCTTCATCAAAACAATCAATTTTAATCGGTAAACCTTCACCAATATATTTTCATTCTGTACTTGATTCATTAGGTTACAAAAATGGTGATAATTTCTATATGATCGGCGATGATTTGGAAACTGATATTGAAGCATCACAAAAAATTGGGGGGAAAGGAATTTTGGTATTTACAGGGAAGACAAAATATCCGATTGGCAATGAAGTCAAAATCCGACCGAGTTATACAGCAAATAATTTAATGGAAGTAATTGTAATACTCTCAAATATTATTTAACCTAAACAACAAATTTGTTTAATTGTCTTATTGTTAAATAGAAAGATAAAAATTTAACAATGAATAATGGAACTTTTAGGTACCGGCTAAGCTGGTTTGTTTAATAAGAAAATTTATAAAAAGCCACTCCCTTAATAAAAGGAAGCGGCTTAACACTTTAAATTATTTTCCCGAAGGAATCCTCATCCCGTAGAACGAACGCCATACAAAGAAGAAAGCGATCAAAAGGAATATTACTCCAACGATCGTGGCAGCATGTCTAAACGATGGTGTGATAGCAATTTCCATAGCAAGCAAACCGAACAATGTTGTAAACTTGATGATCGGGTTCAGAGAAACTGAAGAAGTATCTTTGTAAGGATCGCCGACTGTATCGCCCACCACGGTGGCATCATGTAATGCAGTACCTTTTTCTTTCAGATCAACCTCGACCAGCTTTTTAGCATTATCCCAGCTACCGCCGGCATTTGCCATAAAAACAGCCTGGAACAGGCCAAATGCTGCAATTGCTATTAGGTACGAAACGAATAAGCTTACCGGCTCATTGCTATTGGTTGGCGCCGAGAGACAGGCAAAAGCCAAAGCAAAAGAGAAGATAGCAAAAAAGATGTTCCACATACCTTTCTGGGCATACTGGGTGCAGATCTTAACTACTTCTTTAGAACTTTCCTTTGCTGCAGTCTGACTGGCATTTTCATCGAGATGAATATGTTGTTTTATGTAATCCACAGCTTTATAAGCACCGGTAGTTACGGCCTGGATTGAAGCCCCGGTGAACCAGAAGATTACTGCGCCGCCTGCCATAAATCCAATTATGGTGAAAGGGTTAAGCACGTTGAGAATCGTTTCAGGTTCAACACCCAATGCTTGTTTGATTAGCAATATTAAACTGAAGATTAAAGTGGTAGCGCCAACTACTGCCGTAGCAATCAGTACCGGTTTAGCAGTAGCTTTAAATGTGTTGCCGGCTCCATCATTGGATTCCAGGTAATGCTTTGCACGCTCAAAGTCAGGGTCGAAACCGAAGTTGTCATGAATCTCCTTTTTAATATTAGGAATGGTTTCAATCAGAGAAAGTTCATAGATGGACTGGGCATTATCAGTTACCGGTCCGTAGCTGTCAACAGCGATAGTAACAGGGCCCATACTCAGAAAACCAAAGGCAACAAGACCAAAGGCGAAGACTGCAGGATAAAGCATAGTTCCGGCAGGAAAGAAAGTACTTGCATAATAGCCAACGAACATTAGAAACATAATTACCATACCGATCCAGAAGCTGCTGAAATTACCAGCCACAAGACCTGACAGGATGTTAAGTGAAGCGCCGCCCTCCCGAGTCGCCTTGACAACTTCTCTCACATGGGCGGACTTTGTACTGGTAAAGATTTTGACGAATTCCGGGATAAGAGCAGCACCAAGAGTGCCGGCACTCATAATGATCGACATCAAAAGCCAGAGATTTGGAATTTGCGTACCCACATCTGAAGCCGGACCTATCTCAAAGTAACTAACTATAAAAACGGCTATGATTGATATAATGGAAGCGAACCAAATCAGGCTGGTAAGAGGTTCTTCAAAATTAAAATCCTCCTTGTCAGCAAACCTAGCCCGGCTGAAGGCTTTGTTGACATAGAATGCTCCTATGGATGTTATGATCAGAACTATGCGAATAATAAATATCCATACCAAGAGGTGGGTTTGAAGGGCTGGCTGCACTGCCAAAACGATAAAGGTAATTAGTGCAACCTGAGTGACACCGAAGGTTTCAAAACCATCGGCCGTTGGTCCGACGCTGTCGCCTGCATTATCTCCTGTACAGTCAGCAATTACGCCCGGGTTTCGGGGATCATCCTCTTTAATTTTGAACACGATTTTCATCAGGTCAGAACCGATATCGGCAATCTTGGTAAAAATACCACCTGCAATACGCAATGCGCTGGCACCCAGTGACTCGCCGATTGCAAAGCCAATGAAACTGTCACCTGCCAGATCTCGGGGAACAAACAGCAAAATGATCAGCATCATGATTAGTTCTATACAAACCAGAAATACTCCAACACTCATGCCGGCATCGAGAGCTACATTCACAGTCTTTAGTGGTTTTCCTTCCAGCCCGGCAAATGCTGTTCGTGCGTTGGCAAGGGTGTTCATTCGAATACCGTAAAAAGCCACGCTGGATGAGCCAAGAATACCTAACACGGTCCAGAGCAGTATCAGCACTACTCCGCCGACGGCAATATGTGAAAGCACACCGAAATAGAAGGCACTTACGATACCGATTATAATAAAAAGTGCAAACAAGAATTTGGCCTGCTGCCGTAGATAGGTCTTACAGGTTTCGTAGATAGTACCTGCTACCTCCAGCATAGATTTATGAGCAGGCATATTCTTAACTCTTCTAAACTGGTATAAACCGAATAAGATTCCGAGAACACAAACAAGTAAGCCATAATACAACAAGTTGTTTTGTGATTGACTAAGCGGCGGAACCGCCAGATTAGATTCATCAGCGAAGACCAATATCGGCGAAAGCAATACCACTAGCATGCCGAGTAATCCGACAGGTATTAACTTCTTCATAAAAAAAACCACCTTTCCTTTATTTTGATTAAATGATATAGGCAATCATTCCCCTCCTAATAGACATATTTTTTGGTAAATAGAATTTATGCTCAAAGACGTTAAAATATTTAGAAGGTTATCCCAATAGCTAGAATATAGAATTGATAATTCAAATTTTTCAAGTAATGATTTTTTGTCGAATGCGCAAGCAGTAATTATTCCCCATTGAACAGGTTGGAGGATAACCAGAACGGTCTTATGGACTTTATTCCTTAATTCTTTAGCCAATCTGTATTAAAAATCTGTTTTTAAAACCCTAATTAGTAGCGATTAGTCACCGTTTGAAATTGTTAGCAGACATTTTTTTTCTAATATCCATCAGAAGACACCCACCAACTTTTAAGTTTTGTCTGGGTATTAGATCGGGTTAGTATGTGCTAAATGTCTGGGGGTAAACATAACAAATTGATTTTGCAGTGTCAACTAATTTATAACATTATAAGCTACTGAGTTTAATTCTGTATTCAAAATGTGTTTGCTCTTGGAAGTAAAGAGATTATTTAAAAATATAAATGCATAATGAGGAAGCTTTTTTAATATTAGTATTCGATATTCCCATTCTCAAATTCAAAATTTTATTTTAAAATAATATAATTACATGCTAAAATGGTTGTCCTTTAATTTTAAACCATAATCGTGTGATTTAAATTTTATGTTTTAAATTGTTATTGATAAATGGGAATCATTTGAATAGCTTACCGGTAAATTAATTACGTTTTCACATAATTCACTTTTAAGACTTATAATAACTGTTTGCGAATAGTTTTAATAAGAAATACTTATGGAGAAAAATAAATTTTATAAATCAACATTGAATGAAACCTTTTTTTAAAAAATTTTATCATTTATTAACTTATAAGAGCGATAATTTTCCATATGTTCCGGAAAGAATTCTATCTAAGAAATCAATTAGATTGTTAGTTTGGGTAAGAATAATTTCCAGAATTTATTTATGGCTTCTTGCACTTTACTTAATAGCTCACTTTGCAATTTTTATTAGACGAATTCTTATCCCTTAATTTTTTTAATTCTCTAATGGGAAATTCACGTGATGAAGTACACCTGACTATTTATTTCGAAAACACTAATTAGTTATTTAATTTTTAAAAAATTATAATTATCAAATTTTCAAGATACTAAGGATAATTTATGAATAGCCCCGACATATTCGACCTTATCGTTAAAGGCGGATTCGTAATAATAATATTAGCGGTATGTTCTTTAATTTCAATAAAAGTAATAATAGAAAAGTATATTGTTTTTAAAGGAATTTCTGAAAAAGCTATCTCTAATTTTATGAGTAAAATTTTTGATAGTTTGAATAAGGAAGATATAAGTTCTGCAATTAGTGAATGCAAAAATAATTCACTAAGCTGGTTAAGCATAAAAATAAAAATTCCGATTTCTAGTTCGGTTGGTTACATTTTAGAACATATTGATGATGATAATTCTGAACTTGAGAATGGAGCTTACAATCAACTCGATAAAGAATTAGCAAAGATGGAAAAAGGATTAGGTATTCTTTCAACCTTGGGAAGCATATCCCCTTTCATTGGACTATTTGGAACAGTTGTTGGGATTATTAAGTCATTTAATGCTCTTTCTTTAAATAATACTTCAAACTATACTATGGTTATGAGCGGAATTGCAGATGCATTGGTTGCAACCGCTGCTGGTCTTGTTGTAGCAGTTCCTGCCGTAATGTTTTATAATTATTTTATGAAAAGATTAAAATTAAGCATGCCGCTTTATGATGAAGCAATTCAACAGACAATAAAAAAGGTTAAAATTATGGAAGTGAGTCAAAAGAATGAGGCGGTATAAGTTAGACGACAAAGAATTTTCTGAAATTAATATTACGCCGCTGACGGACGTAATTTTAGTTGTTCTAATAATTTTTATGATTACTAGTCCGCTGCTTATAACCGGAGCTTTAAAAGTTAAATTACCTCATGCATCATCAAGTGAAACAACTATGAATAATGATATACAAGTATATTTGAATGATAAAGATCAGATTTTTTTAGATGATAAAATAGTTGATATAACTGAACTTCCGACAGAACTGCAAGCAGATTTTGTTCAAAAAAATAATAAAGAAGTTATAATAAAAGCTGACAAAGATGCAGTATACGATGATGTAGTCCAACTACTTAATGCAATTAAAAATGCAGGCGCTACTAAACTTTTAATGGCTACCTTAAAAAAATAAATCTTTCCAAATCATGTAATGAAACTGTTGAACGCTAAAAATTTTTCATCTACAATATCATTTATATTTCATTTATTAATCTTTTTAATAATTATCTCTTCATTTCATAATAAAATTGAAAATCAAACTCCAAAATATGTTGAGATAGGATTTGCAGGTACAGTTGAATCAAATTCACCCGGTTCACCTGGAAGTAGAATCATTAACGGTTCAAAAATAATTAAGCTTCAAAAAAACAATAAGAAAAATCTTAAAAACGAGATTAAAAAACCGATAAAAAGAAGTGAAGAAATTTCTAAAAAATCAAAAGTTGAAAAGAAAACAAAATTAAAGACAGCATCTGTTGATTCAGCCGAAGGATCAGATAATTCAAATCAAAACTTATCTACAAATAATTCTAACAATAATACCGAAAATGGCGGAAATGGAAATGGACAAAATGGTTCGGAGCCGGCAAAAAAAGGTACTCCTGATCAAGAAGATTTTTATCATGTCGCAGTTGATCAAATGCCCGTACCCATTGGAGGAATTGAAGAGATTGATGCAAAAGCATTTTATCCGCCGCAGGCAAAAGCTAATAAAATTGAAGGTACCGTGTATGTATTAGCATATATTGATGAAAATGGTTTTGTTCGAAAAACTTTTTTAATTAAAGGAATTGGCTACGGATGTGATAGATCTGCAATGCGTGCTGTAAAAGAAACAAGATTTAGTCCTGGAATACTGCATGGGATTCCAGTAAAAGTTCAATTAACTATTCCTGTAAAATTTAGTCTTCATTAATTAAAATTTAATTATCAATAATTAGTTAGTTAAAGATTTCTTTTGTTCAATTTTATGTTTAATGTATTCGACAAAACCAGGTACAAGTGAAATTAATATTATAACTATTATTGTAATTGAAAAATGATTCTTGACTATTTCAATATTTCCGAAGAAGTATCCTCCATAGGTGAATAGTGCTACCCAAAGAGTTCCCCCAATAATGTTATAAGTTATAAATTTAGGATAAGTCATACTTCCAATGCCGGCAACAAAAGGAGCAAAAGTTCTAACAATCGGAACAAACCTGGCAAGAATTATAGTTTTACCTCCATACTTTTCAAAAAATTTATGTGTTCTCTCCAAATATTCTTTTTTCAGAAATCGGACTTTTTCTTTTTCAAAAACTTTTGGCCCGACATAATGCCCAATCCAATAATTTACTGTATCACCTAATACTGCCGCTACGACTAACAAAATAAAAAGTAAATGTACATTAAAGGATCCTTTAGCTGCAAAAGTACCGGCTGCAAATAAAAGTGAATCTCCTGGAAGAAAAGGAGTGATTACTAGTCCAGTTTCACCAAAAATTACGATGAATAAAAGGATATAAGTAACAGTCCCGTATTGGGCTATTATTTGCTGAAGGTGTGCATCAAGATGAAGAAAAAGGTCGATAAGATATTTTATGATATCCATAAATTACTTAGTTTTTTCTTCTTCTTTTCCAGGCAAGTTCAATAATTTTTTTTAATGCTCTTTCGTATGAATAACCGGCTGCTCTGGCAGATCGCATAAATCCTACGCCTTCGGTAAGGTCTGGATTTGGATTAACTTCAAGGACGAATACTTCTCTATTATTTCTTAACCTCATATCTACTCTTGCATAATCTCTGCACCCCATAGCATGAAAGGCAGATATTGCAATTTCTTTTACTTTAGCTTCAACTCTTTTTGGTAAAACTGCCGGACAGCTAGGAATAGTTTTATGATAAGCCTCATGATGTGGATCCCACTTAGCTTGATAACTAACTATATTGTGGAGATAATCAGGCATTTCGGTAAAGTCAATCTCACTAATCGGAAGAACTTTAGGATTTTTATCACCTAATACAGCAACATTTAGCTCCCTGCCTTCAATAAACTCCTCTACTAGAGCAGGCTGTATAAAATATTTTAATACGTACTCAATACGAGATTTAAGTTGTTTTGAATTGTAAACAATAGATTCATTTTCAATTCCAACGCTGCCATCTTCAAAAGCCGGTTTTATTATTAATGGATAATTTAAACCACGATTATACCTTTTGGCTAATTTTTTTATTACAATAAATTTTGGTGTTCTTATTCCAAGTGAGTTTAAAATTCTTTTGGCTAATACTTTATTCTGGCAGTTAGCCAGAGCCATTGGAGGAGCACCTGTATAAGGAATTCCCAGAAGTTCCAGCAATCCGACAACATTCATTTCCAGACGTGAATTTTCTTTAAAAATTTCTATAAAATTAAAAACTACATCAGGTTTGTTTTTCTTCAAATCTTTAAGTAGAAGATCCAGATCGTCTTTAATATTTAAAGGATATGCATTACAACCGCTTTTGGTCAGTCTTTTAGCAAGAAGTTCATATTCTTCCATAGGTGTGAGTTCTTCAACCTCAAAATAAGGAGTAAAATCCAATTCTTTGGTCTCGTGATCAACCGACTTTACATAAAAATCGGGATTCGCTTCATTAAATATTACCGCTACTTTTAAATTTTCCTTCATAAATCGTTCTAAAGATAAATAAAATCCGTCACTCGACAAAATTTACTTGATGATTTAGTCAATACTATTAATTAAATTATACATTAAAAATTTAGAAAATTATGAGCTTTTATCCCCAGCCTTATAAATATCAATGTGGACCTTTTGCTCTTAAATATGGTCTAGTTATGCTAGGCAGATTTGAAAATGAACGCGAAATCGGTAAAAGAGCTGGCAGCACCTGGTGGTACGGAACAGATGAAATAGGTTTAGCAAAAGCTGCTAAAAGTTTTGACTGTAAAATGAAATATTTTAGACGCGAAACACCACATGAAGCCATAAAGGTTTTGGCTACCCACTTAAAACAAGGCCTTCCTTGCATACTTAGCGTTGATAATTGGGAACATTGGTTTACAGTTATTACTGAACAACAAAATAAATTTATTGTCGTTGACAGCGGCTTAGATAAGGTAATTATTATTTTAACTGAAAATCAACTTCTAAAAAGATGGAAATATGTTGATGACGAAACAGGTTACACCAGTTATGATGGCTATGCACTTACACCTAATGTTAAACCTTCAACTAAAGCAAAATTTTCTTTAGAAAAAGCAAAATATGTAATGCGGGATAGAAATAAAGAACTCGCAGAAAAATGGGATACATATTTTAACGACCTTATCAATATTTGCCGGCCTCGAACACCAGTTTCTAAAAGGACAATTTCATTTACAGAATTCTTAAGAAGACATGAAAACCTGATTATAAAACAAGTTGCAAATTGGCATGGAACACCCACTTATCATGAACTGAAAAAGGTTTTAAAAAACATGCAGTTCGTTGCTGAAGTTTATGATTTAGTTATTTATTCTGAAGATCAGAAAAAAGCACTTATTGATCTAACGTCAATTTTAATGATGTATGCATGCGGAAAATATGGAATGGATCCTATTTATTAGAAATTTTTAATTGGAGTGTAAATGGATTCGCAAATTGAAAGAAACAAGAAAATTTTATCAAGGGAATCGACCGCATTACTCTTAATAGATATTCAAGAAAAAATTTTAGCAGTAATGCAGAATCCTGAACAGGTTGTTCAAAATTCTTTAAAACTTATAAAAGGATTTAAAACTTTAAATATTCCAATTTTTTATACCGAACAATATCCCAAAGGTTTAGGTTCCACCTCTAATACTTTATTAAAAGAATTAGAAGGTTTAAGTGCGATACAAAAAATGAGTTTCAGCTGTTCCGGTGCAGGTAATTTTTTTGTTAGGTTAAAAGATAATAAAGTCTCACAAGTTGTTGTTGCAGGAATTGAATCTCACGTTTGCATTCAACAAACTACTTTGGATTTACTTGCAAATGGATTTCAAGTTGATGTGGCTGCAGATGCTGTTTCATCTAGAAAAGAAATCGATTATAAATTTGCTCTTGATAGAATGCGAACCCATGGAGCAGAAATCACTACTTCCGAATCTATATTATTTGAATTATTAAATGTGTGCGGAACTGATGAGTTTAAGGCTATTTCAAAAATTGTAAAATGATCTTTGAATTATGTTCACGCCGCTTCATTAAAAACTGAAAATTCTAAGAATTTCTTTTGAAACACTTTGTTCATATTATTAAAATCATCTACCTAAATAAATATCATCTCTTTTCTTTATAATTACTTACATATCTCATCAAATTTTTTAAACAAACTTTATAATAACAAGCGTAAATTCTACAATAACTTAATGTAATTATTACCATAAATTGACTTCAAAACATTCAATATTCCACAATTTGATAGGAAATATTCTGGCACATCGATTGAATAAGTGTGAAAAATTAAAAGGTAATTGCTTACTAAATAATTAATTTTTTGCTTAAACGTATTTATTATTTCAAAATAACAAAAGGTCTCTTTATGAAAAAGATATTTTTACTTCTAGCTGTTGCAGGTTTGATTTTTACAGGATGTTCTGATTTAGGAACAAATCCTAGTTCAAATCCAGTTACAACCTCCCAGGCAAATACAGTTGCTCTCAACAAAATTTCCCCAAAAACTGTTTCTACCTTAACAACTTTTGAAGTTTCAAAAAATATAAACGGGGAAAAAGGCGGAGTAATTATTTTAAATCAAAAAAGCGGGGATATTCAAGCATTTGCAAAATTGAAAATACCTGGAAATACATTTGCAGGTAATGTAAATGTAACAATTTTGGTTGATCCGTCAACGGCATCCATTACACTGAGTCCAAGTATGTCTTTTAGTAAGGATCTTATTTTAGATGCATCTTTCAAAGGTTTAGATCTAAAAGCTTTGAACCTTGATTCAAAAGACGTTGATTTTTATTACTTCTCAGAGGATGGGGCAAAAGTTCCAGTTAAATATAGCTGGACTAAGAGCAATGTTAAATCAGGAGAGTTAGCAGTAAAACATGCTTATATAGATCATTTTTCGAGATACGGCTGGGCTAAATAAAATTTAAAGTATTAAAAACAATTTAAAATTTTATAACGGGTAAAAAGTGGATTCTTTAGAGCAAAAAAGGAGAAGGTTCTTAGAAGATTTATTAAAAAATTTCTTTAATGAAGATGATGCAAAGACATTTAAAGAAAATTTTTTAAATTCAAAAAAATCTTATAAAATTTCCAACCTGAGTGTTATTAATAAAAAGCAAATCAATTTAGATATAAATGATTTGTTTAAAATATTAGCTCAATTAGATTTATTGATCACTTTTGCCCAATCAAAATTGCCATTAAATAAATATCTTGAGTTTCTGCTTTTAATTGGAAAATTCACAATCACAGTCGGTGAAGTTTCCGCATCTATTTATATCCATGAAAAAATTCTTGCTGAAACTGAAAATAAAGCTGTACTGATTAATTTTTGCGCTGTTGCTGCTTTAACATTAGCCGAAATCTACAGCAGACAAGCATCATGGAAAACAAGTTTTAGCTATATTAAACAAGCAAAGGCTCTATTTAAAAAAGCGAAAGATACAAAAGGAAGTGCAAATTGTGAGAATCTTTTAGGTACTATTTATGGCGATTTTGGAGAATTAAAAAAATCCAGAGAACATTTTGAAAAAAGTTTAGCCTACTTAGATAATGATGTTGATAGTGCTCTTAAAGGTACTTTAGAAATAAATCTCGGTATTCTAAACAATATTCTTGGTGATTTTGAATCAGCACTTTCTTATTATCGAAGAGCTCTCGTTTTATTCGAAAGCATGCATAATCTGAAGAGAATAGTAGAAATACGGCACAATATGGGAATGCTTTACACTAAAAAAAATCAACTTGATTTGGCAATAAAAGAATTCGATCGCTGTATTTCTGCTGCTCTTCAGACCGGTTATTTACCATCCATTGGGCTTGCATATCTTAGCAAAGCATTTATTTACACTCGTCAAAATGATTTTCAAGTTGCTGAGGTTTTTGCCGATAAAGCATTAGAAATTTGCAATAAAACAAATGATAAATTATCAATCGCTGATATTTATAAAATAAAGGGTATCATTTATAAAAATTTGAAGAAATACCAAACCGCTGAAGATTATTTTCTTACAAGTCTTAGAATAAATAAAGAATTAAAAAATGAATTAAACTATTCTGAAACCGCAATAGAATACGGCAGACTTTTAAAAGATCGGGGAAGAGTTTCAGAAGCCGCTTCTTATTTTAATTTAGCAATCAATTATTATAAGAAAATCAAAGCTCCATATGAAATAAAGGAAATAGAAGAAATTCTTTAATAAAAATTCTGATTTGAGGTTATCTAATTCACCTTTCTTAAATAAAATATTTTATAAGAGTTTTTGTAAACTCATAAAATATTTTCAAATTCTTCATTCATTTATCACATATACAATATTTAGGTTTTGTTTTTATTTTATATTTTAACTATTTATAAAATGATAAATTTTTATAATAATGTTCAGAACTTTATTTACAACACTCAGGGCAAAAATTTTAACGGGGTACATCGTTGTAATCTTCATAATGATCTGCGTTATGATATGGAGCCTCTATAACTTTAACCGTCTCAATGAATCTTTCAGTGCCATTATAGTTCAAAATTATTCCAGTATTGTTGCTGCCGATAATATGGTAAGATCCTTGGATAATCAGATAAACGGACTTTTTTTAATTTTCAGCCGCGACAACCCCCCAAGGGGTAATCAAGAGTTTGATAATGCAAAACAAGATTTCTATTATTGGTTCGATAAGGCAAGAAGTGCATCTAATACTCCCACTGAAACAGCTATCCTTGATAGTTTAAATAATCAATATAGTGTTTATTTGACAAAGATAAATTATTTAATCAACTACACCTCCAACTATCCTACTAATTTAAAGCATGAAGATGAATATACAAAAGCGCTATCTTTAATATCCGTAATTAAAAATAGATGTTATGAGCTGTTCGAAACAAATCATAAATTTATAAAGCGAGCAGAAGAAAGTGTGCAATCCATAACCCGGATTGCTGCATTTACAATGTTATTTTTAGCAATTTTAGGAACAGTACTAAGTTTAGTTTTTAGTACAAAATTCTCCGAGTTTATTGTTAAGCCTGTGAAAGATTTAACGCGATCCGTCAAACATATTTCAGCAGGAAATTTTGATCAGGTTATTAAATCTACTGATTCTGACGAAATTGGAATATTAGCAGATGAGTTCAATAGTATGGTTGGAAGACTTAAGCGATATGAAAAATTAAATATTAATACACTCTTATATGAAAAAAGAAAATCTGAAATAATAATTGAAAGTATCAACGATCCTGTATTGATGGTTGACAGTGATTTGCATATTCTTCTAGCTAATAAGGCTTTTAAATCTGAGTTCACTACTCCGCGAAGTGAACAAACAATGTTAAATGAAGTAATTAAAGAAGAAAAGGTTTACGAGGACATTAAAGCATATATTTCCGGTGATGAAACAAAGGATCAGGAAAATAGTTTCCAAACTCATGATTCAGAAGGCGCATTACGATATTATAAATTGAGATATTCTTCAATTAATTTGCCGGAGAATGATATCAATGCAGCATTAATTGTATTTAGTGATATTACTCAGTACGAAGAACTAGATAGACTTAAATCTGAATTTGTTGCTAAAGTATCTCATGAATTAAAGACACCTCTTACTTCAATGGGAATGGCTGTTGGAATTTTAGGTGATGAAGTAGTTGGCGAACTTTCTGATAAACAAAAAGAACTTATCGCGTCCATGCGGGAGGATTATAATAGACTTAACAAATTAGTTAAAGAAATCCTTGAACTGTCGCGTATAGAATCCGGTGGAATACAATTAGAATTTAAACCTACTGATGTAAAATTATTGTTAAAGGAATGTATCAAAACATTTTCGCTTCAATGTAAAGAAAAAAATATAAAACTAAGTTACATTTCAAATGGTAACACTCCGCTAATTTCAGCTGATTATGATTATCTTTCACGCGCTGTGGGTAACTTCATTGGTAATTCAATAAAATTTTTAGACAAAGGCGGAGAAATCAACTTAAGCGCAGAACCTAAAGATTCTAATTTAATTATTACAATTGCAGACAATGGCCCAGGGATAAATCCCGAATATCTAGATAAAATTTTTGATAAATTTGTACAGGTTAGCGGTACTAAACCAGGTAGTGTGGGTTTGGGGTTAACTATTGCAAAAGAAATTATTGAATTACACCATGGAACAATAAACGTTTGGAGTAAACCTGGCCAAGGCAGTAAATTCGAGTTAACAATTCCGGTTAAAAGAAATGAATAAAGGCAGAGTATTAGTAATAGACGATGAAATTAATATTTTAAAAGTTATTGAACTATCATTAAGTTCAAAAAATTTTTTACCAGAGGTTTTCAGCAATCCAATTGATGCTTTAAAACGAGCACAGGAAATTTACTTTGATCTGGCATTTATTGATTTAAAAATGGAACCGATAGATGGCCTTCAAACACTTGCTCAATTGAAAAATATTTCTCCCGACACGACTTCAGTACTTATGACCGCCCACGGATCTATAGAAACTGCAGTTGAAGCTATAAAGGGAGGCGCTTATGATTATATCACTAAACCCTTTACTCATAAAGAATTTATACATTTGGCAGAAAGAGTATTTGAACATCATATTTTATTAAGAGAAGTAAAAGGTCTAAGAGAACAGATTGAAGAAGATTATACATACGGGGAAATAATAACTCATAATTTTCAAATGAGAGAGATCATAAAGCTAAGCAAAGATATTGCTGAAAGTGATATTCCTGTATTAATTGAGGGTGAAAGCGGAACCGGAAAAGAAATGCTTGCCAGATTTATTCATTCTAACAGTAAAAGGAATCTGAATTCTTTCGTAGCTGTAAATTGTGCTGCGATGCCTGAAAGCTTATTTGAAAGCGAAGTCTTTGGACACGTTAAAGGTTCTTTTACCGGCGCAACAAAAGATAGAATAGGACGATTTGAAATGGCTGATCAGGGAACAGTTTTTCTTGATGAAGTTGGTGAAATTGCAAAACCCATGCAGGTAAAATTACTTAGATTTTTACAAAGTATGGAATTTGAGCGTGTTGGCGAAAGCATTACTCGCAAAATAAATGTTAGAATAATAAGCGCAACCAATAGAAATATTGACGAAGACATAAAGTCAGGAGAATTAAGAGAAGATTATTATTATAGACTTAGCGGAGTAAGGATTAAACTCCCTCCCCTTCGCGAAAGGAAAGAGGATATTCCTTATCTTGCCGAATATTTTCTAAGTAAATATTCACCTGAAGTAAAAATTTCAATTTCCCCAGAAGCCTTAAAACTTTTAAATGAATATTCCTGGCCTGGTAATATTAGAGAACTTGAAAATGTTATCAACCGGGCAATTGTTCTTGCAAAAGACAACGTTATTAAACCTGATTATCTGCCTCAAGAAATTTATAATAGTAATGAGAAACAATTTACTTCTTTAATGCCTTCTCTTAACGACATCGAAAAAAATTATATTATTGAAGTTCTTAAGAATCATTCGAATCCAAAAGAAGCAGCACAAATACTAGGCATATCTTTAACAACACTTTGGAGAAAACGAAAGGAATTTAAAATATAACCTACGATCAATTTAAAAAATGAAAAGGCTCATTTTTATATTTCAATTTGAAATCGCCGTAACTTCTTTAATTATATAGATATTAAAAAAACACATTTCAATTTGAAATTAATTTTGTAATAAAACCAGTTAAGCATTTCTTGCATAAAAATTAAAAACCTCGAAAAAATTCAATACGGCTACAATTTTAGCTAAAATATTCAAATTAAATTTTAAGGCATAATGTTTGAGTTATTTTTTCGTGTTTAACTAATTAATAGATTATTATATTAAACAAAATGGAGATAGACAACTCATGAAACAATCTGTGTTCATAACAATCTTAATTGTTATAGCTTTTGCTATAGCAGTGTCGATATATATGTTTGTATTTGGCAACCCTGCAAATTTTGTTGACGGCGTTGTTAGAGAAAGACCCGCTAATTTACTAGGAACAGTTTATACCGGCGGTCCTCTTGTAGCCCTTTTAATTATGCTTTCAATTATGGACGTCGCTATTATTTTTGAAAGAATTTTTTCTCTAAAAAAAGCCGGCGGTAAAAGATCTACTGCTAATTTTTTTAGAGATGTAGTAACTGCTCTTGAAAATAGTGAATTTGATACAGCAATTGAAGTATGTGACGCACAAAGAGGGTCGGTTGCTAATGTTATTAAAGCCAGCCTTATAAGATATAAAGAATTAGAATCCGGTAACAAAAAAATGGAAGCTGAAAAGCAGCTTGCTGAAATTCAGAGAGCAGTAGAAGAAGCTACAATGTTAGAAACTCCTTTATTAGAAAAGAATTTAATTGCTCTTTCAACTATAGCATCAATTGCAACAATGGTCGGACTATTAGGAACAGTTATTGGAATGATTAGAGCATTCAGTGCTATGGGTAGAGCCGGTGCACCAGATGCAATTCAGCTTGCTATTGGTATTTCCGAAGCACTTATCAATACAGCGGGCGGTTTAATTGCTGCTATTATGGGTATTGTTGCTTACAATTTCTTTGTTAATAAAGTAGATAATTTTACTTACTCTGTTGATGAAGCTAGTTATAGCGTACTTCAAATTTTAAAATCTAAATAATTAGAGGGCTTAAAAATGCCAAAAATAAAAAAAGGAAGAGTTAATGTAAGAGTTGACATGACTCCTTTAGTGGATGTTGCATTCCTGCTTCTTACATTTTTTATGATGACTACACAATTTCAACCGCCGGAAACGGTTAAAATTGAAGTGCCTTCATCTCACTCGGCTTTTAAGTTACCTGAATCGAATGTTATGACTATTTATATCAGCAAAGAAGGAAAGATTCTTATGGGCGTAGATGCACCTGCTTTAATGGCATCTTTGTTTGGCCAGAAGGCAAAGGATCAAAAGGAAGTTGAAGTTACAATAGACCAGCTTCCGGATCTTTTAATACACGCCCGTATAAGTAATCCAAAACTTCGTACGGTAATTAAAGGTGATCAGGATGCAAATTACGGAGCAGTTGAAGATGTAATGAACATTTTACAAAAAACGCAAATTACAAGGTTTGCTATGATAACTAATCAAATTATAGATAAAAAGAAACAATAAATTTTAAAGGAATATAACTATGGCTGGAGCTGATGTAGGCGGTGGTGAGAGCCACGGCAAAAAGCACCAAAAGAAACATAAAAAAAGAAGAATGGGTGTCAGAATTGATATGACTCCATTAGTAGATGTTGCCTTTCTTCTTTTAACGTTCTTCATGCTTACCACGGTTATGAGGAGACAAGAAACCATGCAAATCAATCTACCGCCGAATAATAAGACACAGGTTGACATAGCAGAATCTAATTTATTAACAATGTTTGTCGATGAGAATGATTCAGTTTATTACAGTGTTGGAACAGACAAACCACAGTCTATAGCTTATGATAAATTGGAAAAGTTTTTTGTTGATAAAGGCCAGCAGAACTCTAAATTAGTAATTCTGCTTAAGTTTAATAGAAAAGCTAAATATCATATGATGGTAAATGTTATTGATAAACTTAATCTTGCAAAATTAGATCGGTTCTCAATAGCACCAATGACAGATAACGACATTAAAATATTATCCAAGGTATCATCTTAGAATAAGGAAATAAAAATGAACGATAACACATTTGCAATGGGAAATAATTCTGAGTACGGTGCCTTTGAACTAAAAAAGCTATATCCGAAAAATTTTGGAATGGGATTGACCATAGCGATTTTAATTCATTTATTCCTTATTGGAACTTACATTTTCATCCAGGCAATTACCAAAGATAACGATAATGATATTGCCACAGTAAGGATTTTGAAATATAGTGAACTTGGTCCTCCACCATCTCTTGATAAGAATGTAGCTCAACAAATTAAGGTACAGGCACCTACAATAAAACCGAATATCGGAATTCCTAAACCTGTTCCCGATGCACAAGCACCAAAGGAACAAACAATAGCAACACAGCAGGAAATGAACCAGGTAGCTGCTCCGGTTGGTGAAGGATCCGGAGGTAATGTTAAAATTACTCAAGACCTTAATGTACAAGCACCATCAGACGAAGCACCGGGAATCAATGAATTCGTTCCTGTTGAAAAATACCCTCAAATTGTTAAACAAGTATTACCGATTTATCCTGAATTAGCAAAAAGAGCCGGTGTTGAAGGTACTGTTTATGTTAAGGTATTAGTAAGTAAAGAGGGTAAACCCATAAAAGCTGTTGTAATTAAAAGTGATTCAGATGTATTTAATAAACCGGCAATTGATGCTGCAATGCAATACAGATTTACTCCGGCAATTCAGCATAAAGCACCGGTTATGGTTTGGGTAGTTGTTCCGTTTAAGTTCAAATTAAATAACAATTAGTTGAACTCGGGGAATTCGACTGATGAAAGTTATGAGATATATTGCGTACGGTGCGGCAATACTATTCATTCTTTTCGGTATTGCCATACTTGCAGGTTATTTCATAAAAGAAAGCGTTCCCCAACAATTCCGAATTATGGCAGGCATCGTATTAATTTTATACGGTGCCTTCCGGTTTATTACAACTTTTTTCAAAAAAAATCAAAACGATATAATAAAATGAGACTGTTGACAGGCACAGTAATATTAATTTTTATAATTGTTTCTGGTTGCCAAAATCAGGGTAACAACATGTCTCCAATTATAGGAAATGCGGTAGTAGAAGTAGATCCGGCGATTTATCCGGTCTTAGTCAAGGAAAAAAAGACATTCGATTCGTTATATACAAAAGCGAAAATACATTTGAAAATAATTGAACCTTTGGAGGGAACTGTTAATCTGTTAAATAATAAAACAAAAATGTTTGTAAGTCCAAGATATCTTGACAGTAAAGAATTGAACTTTATTCATAATCAAAAGATGGATGTACAAATATTTAAATTTTGTTATGAAGCAATTGCAATTATTTGCTCCCCTAATAATAGTACTGAAAAAATTAGGGTAGATGAAATAAGAGACGCGTTATTGGGAAATTCAAAACAGTACTCTTTCGTTATTCCTCAAAATACTACCAGCACTTATGAATTTATTAAAGATGAAATTCTTAATGGGAAAGATCCCAAAAACGCAGAAATTGTTCCTACTGACAGTGCAGTATTAAATACAATAGAATCAAATAATTATAAGCTGGGTATTTTAAGTTTTAATATTGTTCAAGATTCTTCAAAAGTTAAATTTATTCAAGTAGGAGAAATACAAAACAAATCTGATTCAACTAGTAATCAAGGTTTTTCAATAGAGTATTTTACTCCACATCCCGGATTTGTCTATAAAAAATATTATCCGTTATGCCAGACAGTATACATTTATTTACATGAAATTGATTTTTCTCCGGCATCCGGATTTACAACTTTTCTAACTAGTTACGAGGGGCAAAGAATTGCTCTTAACCAAAATTTAGCACCGGCGGCTGTCCCGGTTAAAATTAATCAACAATAATTTGGAAAAACAAATGAAAGCTACTATTCTTTTCATATCATTTATGATTCTAACTGGGTTAACCTTTGCGCAAAGTATGGATCAAGCTAATGAGTTCATCCAGGATAAAAAATTCGATAAAGCTTTGGATATTGCAAATGCTTATCTAGGCAAAGATTCAACTGATCAGGCAATTAGAATATTTACCGAAGTAATAAACCAAGATTCGACAAATAAAAATGCATATATCGGTTTAGGCGATGCCTACGATAAAATGGATGTCGCAGTTCTTGCCTTATCAAATTATAAACATGCAGAGAAACTGGATTCTCTTGATATTCCCTTGAAATTCAAAATTGCAAATGAATTATACAAACAGCAGGAATATACAGCAGCAGCGAATGTTTATCTAAAAGTTATTTCAATTGATTCTACAAATGCAGAAGCTTTCTTTAAGGTAGGCGAACTTCTTTATTATGCACATAAATATCCTAACGCTGCTTACTATTTGACAAAATATATCGGCTTAAATAAGAAGAATAAAAAGGCATTCTTTTTTGCCGCTAATGCATTTTACGTTATGAATAATTTTCCAAATTCAGTAAAAATGGCTGAAGAAGGATTACAATATTTCCCGGATGAAATTGATCTTAAAAAACTCGCAGCTTTATCTCTAGCCTACGACAAAAAGTATGATGAATCGCTAAATTACTTTAATCAGGTTCCCGATTCATTATTTTCCGCCAAAGATTTTGCACGTGTAGGTATGATATTCCAAAATGGTCAGCAAGATTCACTTGGGATAATTTTTATGCAGAAAGCTTTAAAGAAAGATTCAACTCTGACATATTTATATGAAAATGTAGCTAATATGTACCTAACTGAGGGACATTATCAGCAGGCTTTACCTTATTATTCTAAAAAGATTGCATTAGATTCAGCTCATGCTATAAGCGCTTACGTTAATGAGGCATTATGCTATATTCCATTAAAAGATTATAATAATGCAAGAATTTCTTTAACGGATGCTATAAAATTAAAAAGCGATTATTCATTTGCATTATTATGGCTAGCAAGAACTTACAGATATATGGATTCCTCGGATGCAGCAGTAAATACTTATAAAAATTTAATTCAAGTTGTACAGGCTGATACCGGACAGGCAAACAAAAAATTACTTGGCGAAGCATATAGTACAATAGGTGTTACTTATTTGGTTCAAAAGAAATATCCTCCTGCAATCGAGCCATTGAAGGAAGCAATAAGCTACGAGCCTGATAATTCGCAGTATCATTTGTGGCTGGCACAAGCGTATGCATTAACAAAAAGGACAAAAGAAGCGGTTAAGGAATATAAAATTGTTTTGAAACTTGATCCTAAAAATGCTGATGCTCAAAAAGGTTTGAAAATTTTAGGTGAATAACTTGGAGAAGTTTTTGAGATGAGAAATGGAAATATCCGTGAATACCTTTCTATTCCCTGGATAAAATTTCTTTTCTGGACTGTAGTTATAATAGTTGGGGTTATACTTATAGGTATTTTGGCTAATTTTTTAACAAAGGTAGTATTTAATTTATAATTAACCGGAACGATTTTTACAAAAAATAGAAATTTGATATTATGCAGAATAACCCGTGGCACTCAGTAAATATTGGAGTTAATATACCTTCAATTGTAAATGCAATCATAGAAATTCCGAAAGGGTCTAAAGCCAAATATGAACTTGATAAAAGCAGCGGATTGTTAAAATTAGATAGAGTTTTATTTTCATCTGTTCATTATCCGGCAAACTATGGTTTTATTCCTCAAACTTTTTGTGATGATGGTGATCCGTTAGATATTCTAGTTATCTGTTCAATTGAAGTAGAACCAATGTGTATAGTTGAAGCAAAAGTAATCGGCGTAATGAGAATGTTAGATGAAGAAGAATACGATGACAAAATAATTGCCGTTGCAAAAAATGACATGTCGGTAAACTACATTAATAATATAGAGGAACTTCCTCCTCATACAGTAGTAGAATTACGCAGATTCTTTGAAGATTATAAAAAGCTTGAAAATAAAAAAGTAATAGTTGACGGATTTATGGGAAAAGATCAAGCTTTTAAAATTATTGAAGACAGCATTGAACTTTACGCAAAATCTGAATTCAGTTATTAACTAATATTGAGCGCTAAAGTAAAAAGTCTTTAATTTACTTTAGCGCGTTTTTTATCAAACCTAAATCCAACTAGAGAATTCTCACAAAAATTGATTTAAGCAAAAATTATTAAATTAAAGTTCACATATCTGAATTAAATCATAACTATATTTTTTAAAATGGCCGAATTTATTTGGGTGCAAAGCGAAGAAATTGTAAAAGGGACTTATGTTTTAATTCTTTCCCTAGATAAAGTGACACAAATCGAAATCGGTAAACTTGGAACCTTCCTATTTAAATCCGGATTTTATACTTACGTAGGTTCTGCTTTCGGAAACGGAGGTTTACGAAACCGGCTAGCTCATCATCTTAATATTTCAAAAAAGCTGCCTCACTAAAACAATTCAAATCATTTACTCAAAAACTAAAAAAATACATTATTCATCAGATTAACTGC
>Ga0102950_1000058_pt1 | contig 26273 bp, 22 predicted proteins | sample SalPon2A_B_D2_MG_FD_78505 | JGI IMG/M metagenome (GOLD analysis project Ga0102950, IMG submission 78505) | Soil microbial communities from South San Francisco under conditions of wetland restoration - Salt Pond MetaG R2A_B_D2_MG | ecosystem: Environmental > Terrestrial > Soil > Wetlands | place...
CAGCGTCCTATTGCAGAAATTATTATTGCACTGTCTCCAGAGGATGCATTTTTCAAAGATTCTCTGTATAACTCTATTGCTTTTGAATAGTTTGTCTTTTCGAACTCTTCCTTTTGCGCCGATTTAAAATTGCTAGTTATGTATTTACTTACTTCCGGTAAATTGATTTCGCTTTTTATCCACCCTGAAGTTAAAAGGGGAGTTACTACGCTGCCTTCATAATTAAGTAGAAACGGCCTCGAAATAATTGGGTTTTGCTTTTCGGAGGTTTTTAGAAATGATTTTAAATATTTTATCGATCCTTTATCTGCAGATAATTCGTTAAGAGTGCCGGATAATTTTTCTTCCCTGTTTATAATTTCCTGCTCGATCCTGCCGCGTATAAGATCCAGCGTAAATTTGTAGCCGGAGCGGATAGTCCCGGTTCTTTTATTAATTGCCTGGTAATCTATATAGCTTAAAATAATACACGGAATTAACACAAGTAAAAAACCGACAACAGCTATCTTTGTGTTTGATAAGATGCCATAGATTTTTTTCATGATAAGAAAATATAATGATTTTCAGGATGTAAAGGGCGAAAAGAAATGTTAAAAGTTGTTAAAAAACGATATTAAAAATTCATTATGTGCTTTTTAAAATCTTTTACTTTAAGGCAAGCAGTGCTACATTTTCTATATGGTAGGTATGCGGAAACATATCTACCGGACGGATTTTAATAAGCTTGTAATTTGCCTGCGAGAATAATTTGATGTCTCTTACTTGTGTGGTCGGATTGCAGCTTACGTAAACAATTTTCTCGGGATTTAATTTAATTACATCATCAACTGTATTTTGGTGCATTCCGCTTCTCGGCGGATCTAAAATTACAACGTCTGGTTTTGGGAGATTTCCCTCTTCTACAATAGGTAAGAATGATTTGTATAAGTCGGCTTCTAAAAAATGAACATTCTCAATCTTATTTATGCTTTTATTTTCTTCGGCATCTTTTATTGCGGATTCAACAGATTCAAATGCGTAAACTTCTTTTGCTTTTCCCGAAATAAAAATTGAAATTGTTCCGGCGCCGGAGTAAAGGTCATAAACTGTTTCTTTCCCGGTCAACTCAGCAAAATCAAGAGCGGTCTGATACAGCTTTTCGGCTTGCAGTGTATTCGTCTGGAAAAATGAATTTGCACTTATTCTAAAATTGTAATTCCCGATACTATCAAAAATAAATCCTCTGCCGTAATAAACTTTTTCATAATCGCCCGTGGCTACAGCGGCCTTTTTTAAATTTATATTATTTATTAAAGTAGTTATCTGCGGAACATGCTTAATCAAGAAATCTGTGTACTCTTTCATCAAATCATCATTCTCTTCAGAAGTTACAATGTTAACCATTAAATCGTTTGTATGGTGCGATGTTTTTATAACAAGATTTCTTAAATAACCGGAATGAGTTTTAGTAGAATAAATTGATATGTTCTTTTCTTTAAAAAATGACCTGGTAAGATTTAATACCTTATTGCTTAAATCGGACTGCAGGAAACATTCATCTATATCCAAAACTTTATCGAATACATTCGGAATATGTAAGCCGAGAGCAAAGCTTCTATCAATTTTCTCGTCGGATTTAATCTCCTCAATGGTCAGCCATTTTTTATCTGAAAAAGAAAATTCCATTTTATTTCTGTAATAAAATATTTTCTCCGATGAGATTATGTCTTCAATCTGGAAATCTTTAAATCCGCCCATCCTTCTAAAAATCTCTTCAACCTGTTCATGCTTATATTTTGATTGAATAGAATATTCAAGACTTTGCTGCTTACAGCCTCCGCATGTACCGAAGTATTTACACCTTGGTTCAATTCTAAAACTTGAAGGTGAAATAATTTCAATTGCTTTGGCTTCTGCGTATGATTTTTTAATCTTTCTTAGCTCTGCTTTTACTTTGTCTCCCGGGTAAGCTCCGTCTACAAAAATTACATATTTTAATTGCTGGTGCGGTGCATCAACGGCAGGTCTGGCCGAATTATTTTCCTTATTTATCTTTGCAACACCTTTGCCTTCGAATGCATACTTCTCAATATCTAAAATTATTGTCTCGCCTTTTTTCACTGCTTCATTACTTTCAATATTAACATCTTAAATCCCATGTAATTATTTCCGCCAAGCTTTAAGTAGGCATTAGATTCGTGGCTGAGCTTATTTATAAATTTTTTGTGGTAGCTTTTTTCCTGATCGGTTAAGTTGTTAGTCTTATTTTCTAAAAGGCTGATGCTCATTTTATAAAAATCTTTTAATGTATGGGAAAGATCCTGCTTAAATAATATTTCAAAATTTCTTTCCTGGTAATATTTTTCTAAATCATCAACAAAAAGTGGAACAATCTCCGAGCTTTCCCAAAGGTCTTTAACGAAAACAGGAGCATTTTGCGAGTAGCTTATATTTTCTCCAACACAAAAATGTCCTTCCGGCTTTAGAATTCTTTTTATTTCTTTTACAATTTTGTTTCTTCTTTTATTGGATATTGAAGCCTGTGCATAAACAAGGTCAAAGCTATCATCTTTGAAATCAGTATTATCAAACTCCATCATTTTTACGAAAATTTGTTTTTCATTGTTAAGATATAGTCTTGCATTCAGCAATGTATCGTTGTCTTCAACAATTATCGTAACTTCCAAAGCGCCATTAATCAATAATGATTTTGAAATTTCTTCACAGCCTGCACCTACAACAAGAATTTTCATATTGTTGATTTCAACATGACTTAAGAAAGATTTCAGCTGCTTATCAGTCCCCGGGAGAAAATATTTTGTATCCATATAAAACTTTTTTAATTAAAAAAAACAAAGTTAAAAAATAATTGGCTCTTATTCTTTTATAATAATGAGATCAATAACATTTATTCCCTAATAATTGTTCAAATAATAATTGTGATTTAATCTAGCTGTAGCCTTGTTTCCATTGCCTTTCAAAACAAGTTCCACTATTTTTATGAATAAAAATAGAAAATCATATTGAGGAAATAATGAAAACCATTCTAATTGCACTCCTATTAATCCCTTTTGTTTTAATTGCCCAAACCAAACATCCTTTAACGGTATCAGATTTATGGGCGATGCATAGAATCGGCTCGTTTGTTCTTTCGCCTGATGGCAAAACAATTGCATTCGATGTAACTACATACAATATGGATGAGAATAAAGGCAACACAGATATTTATCTTGTAAATGCTGATGGCAGCGGTCTTCGCCCGTTAATAAAATCGGATAAAAGTACATCTAACCCGAAATTTTCCCCCGATGGGAAAAAGGTTGCTTATTTAATGGACAATCAGGTACACACTTGTAATTTAGATGGTTCTAATGATGTTCAGGTTACCGATCTTTATACAGGCGTCGATGATTATAGATGGTCAAGTAATGGAAAACAGTTCCTTCTTGTTTCATCTGTTTACGCTGATTGCGGTTCACAGGATTGTAATAAAAAAGTTGATGAAGAGAAAAAAGAGTCAAAGGTAAATGTCCGTGTACTTACTCATTTAATGTTTAGAGTATGGAATCACTGGCTGAATGGAAAGAGAAGTCATTTGTTTTTATTTGATATTGCATCTAATCAGTACGACGATTTAAATTACAAAATGCATAATGATATGCCGCCGCTTGATTTGGGAAGCGATAACGATTTTAATTTTTCTCCTAACGGTAAATTTGTTGCCTACACCATGAATCCCGATACTGTAGTTGCAAATAGTACTAATAATGAAGTTTATCTTGTAAATCTAGCTGATGTAAAAAAAGATGAAAAAGCTCCGGTTAAAAAGATTTCCGAAAGTAAAGGAAATGATAACCAGCCTGTCTTTTCACCTGATGGGAAATATATTGCATTTACTTCAATGTTAGTTCCGGGCCATGAATCGGCACAGTCGTATTTAGTTTTATATGATCGTTCAACAGGTAAGTTAAAAAATTTAACAAAAGGATATAATAGATCTGTTTCGGAAATAGTTTGGTCCCCGGATTCCAAGACAATTTATTTTACTGCAAACAATGAAATTTTTAACTCTGTATATAAAATTAATATTGCCACTTCTAAAATAAAATTAATCTTAAAAGACCATAGCAATACTAATATAGTTGTTTCTCCTGACGGCAAGACAATTTATTTCAAACAGCAGAAATCGACAAAACCTTATGAAATATTTTCTATGAATACTGACGGCAAGGATATTAAAGAGATTACTGATCTAAATAAAGAAATATTAGCTAATGTTGAAATGATTCCCTTGGAAACTTTCTGGTGTAAGGGAGCGGACGGAAAAAATGTTGAATCGATTTTAGTAAAGCCCCCTTTCTTTTCCGCCAAAGGCGGATCCGCCTCCGGCGGAAATCCGAATAAAAAATACCCGATGATATTTTTAATTCACGGCGGACCTCAAGGTCATTGGGAAGATGATTTTCATTATAGATGGAATACGGAGTTATTTGCTTCAAAAGGTTATGTGGTTATTGCTCCTAATCCCACCGGCAGTACAGGTTACGGACAGGCACTTACAAATGCGGTTTCAAGAGATTGGGGCGGAAGGCCTTATAAAGATCTTATGAACGTTTACGATTATGCGGTAAAAAACTTTAAATATATCGATCCGAAAAATACTTTTGCTGCCGGTGCGTCTTACGGCGGATATATGATAAACTGGATTGAAGGACACACAGACCGTTTTAATGCTCTTGTTTCGCATGACGGAGTATTCAATACCATAAGCATGTGGGGAACAACCGAAGAACTCTGGTTTCCCGAATGGGAATTTAACGGAACTCCATGGACGAACAGGGCATTGTATGAAAAATGGAATCCGCAAAGATTTATACAAAACGCCAAAACCCCGATGCTGATTGTTGAAGGCAATCATGATTACAGAGTATTTCAAGATCAGGCTTTTCAATTGTTTACCTCTTTGCAAAGACTTGGTGTTCCGAGTAAGATGTTGTTTTTTAACGATGAATATCATTTTGTAGTTAAACCTCAGGATGCACGTTTTTGGTGGGACTCGATATTTAAATGGTACGATCAATATAAAAAATAGGAGGGGGTAATGGAAGATAATAAAGTAAAACTTGAAGGATTGGAAAATCTGGAAGAATTAGACTTCGGCGGTGAGACCGAAGAGGAAGTTAACAAGAAAATTGAATATGTAGAAGAAAATTTATGGACTAAGCTGGAACGCGTCGGCAAGAAAATTTCATTTGCAAAGGATATTCTTGCGTTAGTCAGGTATATGCGCGATCCAATTGTTTCATGGCATAGAAAAGCCATTGTCGTTGCTGGATTAATTTATTTTATTTCTCCTGTTGATGCCATCCCGGATATTACTCCGCTAATTGGCTATCTAGATGATCTGGGAGTTCTAACCGCTTTGCTGAAATATTTAGGTCATGAATTAATCCCGTATTATGATCCTTCTTATCATGCTTAGGGAACAAATATTTTGTGATCTTATATTTATACATTACATTTGAAATGAAATATAAAATAGGTTAAAAAATGGAAGAAGAAATTCTAAGAGAAATACTTCAAGAAATGAAAGGATTTCGCTCCGATTTGAGTGAAACAAATATTCGCCTAGAACATTTAGAAAATAATTCAATTGAAACTAATACTCGTTTAGAACATCTGGATAATAATTCAATTGAAACCAATACTCGTTTAGAACATCTGGGAAATAATTCAATTGAGACCAATACTCGTTTAGAACATCTGGAAAATAATACAATTGAGACAAATAAAAGATTAGAGGGCCTTACATCTTCATTTGTAGTTTTACAACAAGGCTTTTCCGATATGCGAATTGATCTTGTTGAAATAAAGAAGTATTTGTCCGACAAAGTAATTTGGAATAATGATTCGGTTGCAATTGATTCTGAATCAGGATCTAAGATCCAGGGCGTCATTCATAAAAGAGGGAAATTATAAATAGTCAGTTCTCAATCCTTTTTTCTAAAATTATTTTTATGCTCATATGAATTTTAAAGTTAAAGAAAGCAGTATCATCTTCAGTGGCAAAGTTTTTGATCTTAAAGTTGATAAGATAGAATATGACAGCGGTAATTCGGGAATAAGAGAAGTGGCGGTTCATCCCGGCGGTGCAGTTGTAATTCCGGTACTGGATAATGGAAAGATCATTATGGTAAAGCAGTTTCGTTACCCGCTTCAGCGTACAATTTTGGAATTGCCTGCCGGTAAATTAGACAAAGATGAAGATCCCTATGTTTGTGCGGTTAGAGAATTGGAAGAGGAAACCGGTTACAAGGCAGGAAAAGTTGAAAAGCTTGGTGCAATCTGTACAACACCGGGTTTTTGTACTGAAATATTACACATTTATTTAGCTAAAGATTTAGTTTCTGGCAATCATAATCGTGAAGAAGGTGAATATGGTATGGAGATTTATGAATATTCATTTGAAGAAATTCAAGAGAAAATTTCTAAAGGAGATATAATTGATGCAAAAACGATTTGCGGAATTCACCTTGCCGAAAGTTATATAAAATAGAATCGAATTTATATTTATATTGATAAATAAAAAATAAAATAAATTTTCTTATCTATAGCTCATATGGCTGGTAATCTTTTTTTAGTTTGCTCATTCTAACTTTTTGAAATTGCATCGGAAATAAAGTAAATTAAGCCAATCAAAATTAACTCTGCTTATGATAAAATCCCTTTTAGTTAAAGACTATGCTCTTATTGAGCAGATAAACATTGAGTTTGGTAAAGGCCTAAATATAATTACCGGCGAAACGGGTGCAGGTAAATCAATTTTAATTGATGCGATGAGCCTGCTATTGGGTGAAAGAGCCTCAATTGAGGTAATAAGAAAAGGTGCTGTAAAATCTGTTGTTGAAGGAATTTTTAACGTTGAGGCAAATAAAAAAGTAAAAAAAATCCTTACGGAAAATGAAATAGATTTTTTCCCGGAATTAATTATGAGAAGGGAAATATCTGCAAAAGGTTCCAACCGCTGCTTTTTAAACGATACACCGGTTTCATTATCGGTTATAAAAGATGTTGGAAATCTTCTCGTTGATCTTCACGGTCAGCATGAACATCAGTCGTTATTAAGAACTGAAACTCACATAGATTTCCTGGATGAGTTCGGCGGTTTAGAAAATCAGTTGAATGAATATAAAGTTTTATATGATTCCTTAATGAAATTAAATGACGAGCTGGTTTCATTAAAAAACAAGGAATTGATTATTAAGGAGAAAAAAGATTTTTACGCTTATCAGATAAAAGAAATTGATTCAGTGTCTCCTTTAGAAGATGAAGAGAATAAACTTAACGGGGAATTAAAAATACTCGAGAATTCAGAAAAACTTTTAGAACTTACTTCGGGAATATACGATAGTTTGTATGAATCGGAAGATTCTATAAATGATAGGCTTGGGAAAATTCAAAATGAACTAAATGAACTTGGAGAAATAGATAAATCATTTTCAGAATTTGCCGGAGATTTTAAAACAGCAAAATCTTTGATAAACGAAATATCCAGCTTTATAAGAGATTATAATTCCAAAATTGATTTAGATCCGGAAAACCTGGAAACTATAAGGGAAAGGTTAGGATCATTAAATTTATTGAAGAAAAAATACGGCGGAACCATTAAGGCAGTTATCGAATACCGAAATAAAATCGGAGAAGAATTTGATTTAGCTAAAGATTATGCCGGAAGAATTTCGGAGCTTGAAAAAAAATTAAAAGAATTAAGAAAACAATGCGGTGAATCAGCCGAAGTTCTTTCACAAAAAAGAAAAGTGATTTCGAAAAAAATTCAGAAAGAAGCGAAGGAAGTTTTAAGCGATTTAGGAATACCCAATTCTATTTTTACTGTTGATATAAAACAAAAACCTGCAGAAACAGAATTGGGGAATTATATTTTAGTCAACGCCAGGCCATTTAAATTTAATTCCACAGGTTATGATGAGGTTGAGTTCTTCATTTCCACAAATTTAGGTGAAGACCCTAAACCTTTAGCCAGGGTTGCATCAGGCGGAGAAATTTCCAGAATTATGCTTGCACTAAAAACAATACTGGCAAAGAATGATAAACTTCCATTATTAATTTTTGATGAAATTGATACAGGAGTGAGCGGCAGGGTTGCGCAGAAAGTAGGTAATTCATTAAAGTCGTTAGCTTCATATCATCAGATAATTTCAATCACACACTTACCTCAGATTGCGGGATTAGCAGATCATCATTATGCAGTGGAAAAAAGACAAACCGAAGATCGTGTTGTTAGTTTTATACGGAAATTAAAGAAGGAAGAACGTGTAAAAGAAGTAGCTAAACTAATGAGCGGAGAAAAAATTACCGAAGCGAGTATTGAAGGCGCTAAGGAATTAATGGGGCTTTAATATTGTTTAAGTTAAGCAAATTTGGTAAAATAGTTGAAACCATGTTGTATTTGATCTTTCTGCACAACTATTTTTGAAATAAGAAGTTAAGAATAATAGGAGTTATAACTGGCATTTATTTTGCTTGCAATTGTAAGCATTAATTCACACATTTTATAGCGGATTATTATTTATCATTAAATGAGAGGGTAGATAATGAGAAAATGTTTCTATGTATTAATTCTTTTATTGTTGATTGCAAAACCTTCCTTTTCCCAGCAGGATCAGTTTGCTAGTTTTGCTGAGAACAATATTAATGGATATGCACAACCTTTTGTTACAAGCCTCGGTGTAGGTCTAAATTCAGGTGGATTTTATACTGCCTATGTTCCAAGATTATTTGGATTTTCAATAAGTTTTAGAGCGATGTACATTCTCATTCCGGATAATCAAAAAACCTTTACTCCAACCTTACCGGCAGGATATACAGCTAATGAACCTACTGCTACTTTTTGGGGAAGTAAAATAGGTACAGCGTATACGGGACCGAATGGATACCTGCCCATTACAGGCGGTATTAATAAATCCGGTGTACCTTTTTATATGCCGCAAATTACAGGAAGCTTATTAGGTACGGAAGTATTAATCAGATATTTGCCCCAGTTAAAAGTAGGCGATAAAAATTTAAATTATTTCGGTATTGGTATAAGACATAGTATTAGTCAATATATTCCACTAATACCATTAGATTTAGCTGTACAAGTTCTATATAATAAATTAAGCGTAACAGATTTAATTGATGCAAATAGTTTTGCTGTTAACGGCGAAGTTAGTAAAACATTAGGAATGTTTACTGCTTACGGAGGTATTCAATACGAATCTTCCAAGTTCGATTTAACTTATACATTAAATGGTGATCCCAGCAGTCCCGACCCGTCGCTTCGGCAAACACGAGTAATTAATGCTAGTATTAAAGGAAAAGATAATTTTAGAGTTATTTTAGGAGCTTCGGTAAAACTTGTAGTTTTTGTATTTAACGTTGATTATAATATATGTTCGCAATCAGTTTTAACGGGCGGGATATCTCTTGATTTTTAACAAGGAGAAAGAAATGAAAAAATATTTATTAAAATCTTTTACGGTATTAATCGCACTGACGTTATTTTCTTTGAATGGATGTATTTTGGACTCGTTTAACTCTTTTACACAAAACATTCCAATTACGGAAAAATTTATCATTAACAATAATCTTACTTCAACTACTTTTACTCAGGAAGTATCTTTGGATTCATCTTCGATTTATCAGAATTATCAAGATAAAATTGAAAGTATTAAACTTCTCCGCGCAGAGTACAGAACGGTTAGTGTAACGCCTTCCGATTTAAGTGGAAATATAGAATTTACTTTAGCCGGTAATAACCATAATACATTATTTTATATCTCACTTGGAAAGTTAACACCGGCAAATTTTCAAAAGACGCCTCTTGAATTTTCTTTAACAGGATCTCAGATAGAAAAAGTGAATTCTTATTTATCGATGTTGTCGAATAAAACTTTTTTTGTAACAATTTCCGTTACCAATATTCAATCTTCTACTCCAAATTATGAATTAATCGGCGCAGTTGATGTACTCTTCGAAATGGAAACTAAGCTATAATAAAAGATTAAAGTTTTAATTAAAGACCTATGTAGTTTGGGCTGCATGGGTCTTTTTATTTTTGTATTATTGGCTCCAAAAATAATCTTATTCATTCACCATAAATTTACTCTTCAAGCGGTTTTAATATATTGTGATTTGATAAAATGAAAGACTCTGCCTTATATATTCATGTCCCATTTTGTGATCATAAATGTATTTACTGTGATTTCTATTCTATCATAACAACTGATAACATTTCAAATTTTCTTTCCGCTGTTAAGAAAGAAATAAAATATTATTCAAATCTATATTCGGAAGACCATACTTATTCATCAATCTTTTTCGGAGGCGGAACTCCATCTTTAATGGAACCTTATTATTTAAATGAAATAATTTCTTCACTTAAAGATAATTACCGGATAAATGAAGATGCTGAAATTACTATGGAAACAAATCCTGGAACAGTTAATAAAAATAAACTTGAGCAATTCCGTAAAGCAGGTATAAACAGAATAAGTATCGGAATCCAGTCTTTTCATGATGATGAATTAAAATTTTTAACTAGAATTCATGATAAGGAAACTGCCATTCTTGCTGTTCATGATGCAAAAAATTCGGGTTTTGATAATATAAGTATTGATTTGATCTTTAATCTTCCAGGACAGACTAAGGATAGATGGAAATATAATTTGCAGATTGCCGTGGATTTGCCGATTAAACATATTTCTGCATACAGCTTAATTTTAGAACGTGGTACAATCCTAAATAAAATGGTTCTTGATGGTAAGGTTACAATTCAGGATGAAGATTATGATGCTGAATTGTACGAGCTTACAATAAATTTTTTACTTTCAAATGGTTTTACTCAATACGAAGTATCCAACTTTACAAAACCTGGTTATGAATGCCGTCATAATAATGCATACTGGAGATACCGGGATTATTTAAGTTTCGGGCCTTCCGCTCATTCATTTGTAAATGGTAAACGTTGGTGGAATTTTTCAAGTCTCAAACACTATATATCTGAAATTGAAAATAAAGGAAACGCAATAGCTAATTTCGAAAAAATAAATAATGAAATGGCTTTAAATGAATATGTTATGCTTGCATTAAGAAGTAAAGGAATCGATCTAATGGAATTAGAAAAAAAATTCGGGAAAAGTTGGATAAGTCGAAATTTTAATTATATTAAAAAATTAGATGAAAGAAATTTAGCCGAATTGAAAGATAATTTCTTGCATCTCACAAAAAGCGGATATGCTGTCTGCGATGAAATATTAAGTAAGCTGATATAGTCATTATTTTTTCAGTTTAGCATTAGATATTTAAAAGGGGCGATTAGTAATTTTTAACAAAAAAACTAGTCTCATGTTTAAAATAAAATTAAAACTTCACTGGCAAATTCTTATTTCTCTTGTTCTAGGTGCGATCTTCGGATTATTATTCCCGGAAAATGTTAAAGATGTAAAATGGATGGGCGATTTATTTCTCCGCGCTCTAAAGATGATAATCGTTCCGCTCGTTCTTACTTCAATTGTATCGGGAGTTGTAAATGTGGGAGCTGCTCAAAATCTTGGCAAAATGGGTTTGAAGACTTTTGCTTATTATATAATTACAAGTTTGGCCGCAATCATTGTCGGTCAAATACTTGTCGATATAATTAAGCCGGGAGTCGGTGCAGATCTTGGACTAAAAAAAGAAGTTGCCGGGTTGCATGCTGTTTCGCATGGAATAGGCGGTATCTTATTAAGAATAGTGCCGGACAATATATTTAAAGCTCTTGCTTCTGCAGATATGCTTGCAATAATATTCTTTTCAATATTGCTCGGCTATTTTATTACAAAAATTGCCGAAGAATATAAAAAGCCGATAATCAATTTATTTAACGGCGGCTTTGAAGTAATGATGAAGATTACTTCATTTATTATCAAGTTTACCCCGCTTGGAATTTTTGGAATTGTAGCCGGTGTAGTAGCTGAACAGGCCGGAGATAAAGCTGCACTTCTTGAAATTGCCGGCAGGCTTGGACTTTATATGTCGTGTGTTTTGCTTGGATTAATGTTTCATGCTTTTGTAACTCTTCCATTAATTTTAAGGTTTATCGGTAAAGGAAATCCCTGGAAGCATTTTAAATCAATGACAACTCCGCTGCTGACAGCATTTTCAACTTCTTCTTCGGGAGCAACTCTGCCGTTAACTATGGATGCGATAGAAAATGAAGTTGGAGTTTCAAATAAAGTATCTAGTTTTGTTCTTCCTTTAGGCGCCACTATTAATATGGATGGTACTGCCTTATATGAATGTGTTGCAGCAATTTTTATTGCACAGGCATATGGAATTCATATGGATTTCTTCCATCAGATAATAATAGTGATTACAGCACTTCTTGCTTCTATTGGCGCTGCCGCTGTTCCTATGGCAGGTCTTGTTATGCTTACAATTGTTTTAACAGCAGTCGGCCTTCCGTTGGAAGGAGTCGGCTTAATAATTACAGTTGACCGAATCCTCGATATGTGTAGAACCACTGTTAACGTTTGGAGCGATTCATGCGGCGCTGCTGTTATTGCAAAAACCGAAGGCGAGAAATTAAATATTTCAATTAATCCTTAAACAATGGTATTCCAATACATGCATCTGGTTTGGTTATTTTTATTAAATCAATTATTGAGGGTAAAATATTATCTCTTGTAAATGTTGATGCAATTTGAGGGTAATAAAATCTTTATTAAGAAATATTTTCTTTCACAATGTTTTGTAATTCTTTAATGTCATTTATTAGATAATTCGGTCTTTCAGCTTCCATTGCTTCTTTAGTGCGGTAGCCGTACAAAGCAGCGCACGTGCCGGCGCCTGCATTTTTCCCGCATTGTATATCAAGTTCCGTATCACCGACCATTAAGGTATTTTGCGGTTTTATTTTTATTTCGCTGCAAATTAATTGCAATGATTCTCCCGACGGCTTGTTGGATATACCATCTCTTCTTCCCATAACATAAGAAAAATACTTTCTAAGATTAAAATGATCGATAAGTTTATCTGCCTGGCTCTGAGATTTGGTTGTTAACAGCGATACGGAGATGTTATTCTCGTTTAAAAATTCTAGAGTATTAATTACTCCCGGATATATTTTCGAATCATTTATAAATTCAAAGTAATGCTTTTTATATATCTCAATGAACTCGTCAAAATCATTTAGGGGAATATTCATTTCTCTAAAAATATCTATAAAATGGTACCCTATCCTTTTATAAAATTCATCTTCCGGTAAACTTTTATTTATCTTTAATATTTCAAGCGCTTTTACAGTAGTTTTGTAAATTGTATTGTAAGAATCAATTATTGTCCCGTCAAGATCAAAGCAGACGTGTTTAATATGATGACTATTATTCATTTAAATAAAATTCTGTTTCGAAAAATGAGTGAAAAAATTCGTTTTTTTTATTTTATAAATTTTGAAAACGTGTAAAAATAAAAATTAAATTTTTGCCGTACAATTATCTTATTGTTAATTGTTATAAACATCTTTTTCTTTGAATTACTTTTAATTTAAATAATTAGTATTATTTCAGCATGTTTTTTATCTAATTCATTTAGTTAAATCGATTTAAAACAATGTATAAGGATTATAAATGAAAAATTATGGAATTGTATTATCGCTTTTTTTATATCTGTTCCTTTTCGGAATCAAGTCAACGTCTTATGCTCAGAGTTCTCCCGTAATGTATTTTTGTGAAAGATATGACAGCAAACTCGGGGAAGTTGGAATAAGCGACCGGTTTACCGTCGGATATTTGACTATAATGGTTAAATGCGACAAGCCGATGAACCTGAATAATGTATTTATTGAATTCGATAAATATAATCCTAAAGACAATAAATTTGAGTTTTACAAAAAATTCAGTTACGTAATTAGTCCGGACCAGAGTTATGTATTTTTTACTCGAAACGAGGAGAATGATTTGAGATTTGAAGAACCTGGTATTTATAGAGTCTTTTTATTGGACGATCAAGGAGAAACTGTTACTAGCGCTTTGATTGAAATTGTCAGCGATACCTCATCGACAAAAAAGAATTAGCCACATAATTTATTTTGATTGTATTTTTAGTTTTACAGATCAAAATACTTAAAATATTGAGATATTACTCAAATCAAATAATTTATTTTGATAAATATTTAAATTTAGGTATATCTTAAATATTTATAGAAATTAAAATGCCAAACAATACTTTTGATGTAATAATAATCGGTGCAGGCCCAATCGGTTTGTCCTGCGGAATTGAAGCGGTAAGAAGAAATTATTCCCATTTGATAATTGAAAAGGGCTGCCTGGTTAATTCTATTTTTAACTATCCTACCAACATGACTTTCTTTTCAACTTCCGAAAGATTGGAAATTGGTGAAGTTCCGTTTGTTTCTCATGGCGATAAGCCGACACGAAGAGAATCATTGGAATATTACCGGAGAGCAAAACATGCATGGAATTTAAATGTAAAAACTTATGAAACTGTTCTGGATATAAATGATATTGAAAAAGGATTCGAAATAATTACTAATAAGGATAGGTATTATTGTAAAAAATTAATCATAGCTACGGGATTTTTTGATAAACCAAATTATTTAAATATTCCCGGAGAAGACCTGCCGAAAGTAAAACATTATTATGATGAAGCGCATCCATACGCCTATCTTAAACTAGTTGTAATTGGTGCCGCTAATTCTGCTGTTGATGTTGCGCTTGAAACTTACCGAAGAGGCTCTGAAGTTACAATGGTTATAAGGGAAGATAGAATTAAAGAAAATGTAAAATATTGGGTTAAACCTGATATTGATAACCGCATTAAAGAAGGCTCAATAAAAGCTTACTTCAAATCGAATTTGTTAAGTATAAGAGAGCATGAAGTTGATATTCAAACTCCCAAAGGAAAGATAACTATAGAAAATGATTTTGTATTTGCAATGACAGGTTACCATTCAGATTATGCATTCCTAAGGAAAGCAGGAATAGAAATTTTAGGCGGAGAAGATAAAATCCCTTGTTTTGATCCTGAGACTTATGAAACAAATAAGAAGGGGATTTATTTAGCCGGAGTAGTCTGCAGCGGTATGGATACCGGGAAATGGTTTATAGAAAATGCAAGATTTCATGCAGTAAATATTTTCAATCATATCGATTCCAAATCAAAATAAGTAAGAATAATGTTGTTGTGAGGGAATATTCGGATAATAAGCGTATTCAAAAAATCTAATATTTATAAGTTACCCGTAATAATAATTTTATAATAGCCTTATTCAATTGAATTCATATTGAATTAAGGTTATTTTTGACATGATATTCTTATAAAATATTGAATAAATAATTAAATTTTAACGGGAGTGATAATGTTAGAAAAAATAAAAGAATTATTAGGAAAAGAAGCTGATTCTTTATTGACATATAAAGCTAAATTTCCTAAAGATAAATTGAATTTACCTGGTCCTGATTTCGTAGACAGAATTTTTGCACAGACCGACAGAAATATTAATGTATTAAAAAATCTTCAGTGGATTTTTATGTCGGGCCGTTTAGCGGGTTCAGGATATGTTTCAATACTTCCTGTCGATCAGGGAATAGAACATTCAGCAGGTGCTTCATTTGCACCGAACCCGGAATATTTTGATCCGGAAAACATAGTTAAGCTTGCAATTGAAGGCGGCTGCAATGCTGTAGCTTCAACTCTTGGAGTTTTAGGAATGAATTCCAGAAAATATGCACATAAAATTCCTTTTATAGTAAAATTAAATCATAATGAACTTTTAACTTTCCCGAATAAATACGATCAAATAATGTTTGCAAGTGTTGAGCAGGCTTATGATATGGGGGCTGCCGCTGTTGGTGCTACAATTTATTTCGGTTCTCCGGAAAGTGACCGTCAAATAGTTGAAGTAAGCCAGGCATTTCAATTTGCACATGATTTAGGTTTAGGAACCATCCTTTGGTGCTATTTGAGAAATCCCGATTTTAAAACAAAAGAAAAAGATTATCATGTCGCTGCTGATTTAACGGGTCAGGCAAATCACCTTGGAGTTACAATTGAAGCGGACATAATCAAACAGAAACTACCGGAATGCAACGGCGGTTTTGAAGCATTAAAATTCGGTAAAACCAGTAAAAAAGTTTACACAGATCTTTCAACTGATAACCCAATTGATTTAACCCGCTACCAGGTAATTAATAATTATATGGGAAGAGCAGGATTGATTAACAGCGGCGGTGCTTCGGGTTCTAACGATTTTGCCGAAGCTGCAAAAACTGCTGTAATTAATAAAAGAGCAGGCGGTATGGGATTGATTTCCGGAAGAAAAGCATTTCAACGCCCAATGGCTGAAGGTGTAAAACTTCTTAATACCATTCAGGATGTTTACCTTGAGAAGAAAATAACGGTTGCGTAATTCAATTTTCTTTTAAATTAAAAATACTTGAAATATAAAAATGCCCTGTTTAAAAGCAGGGCATTTTAGTTTTTAAAAAGAATTTATTATTTCAAGTTCAAAATATAATCAGCGACCTTGCCCAATTCCTTAACATCAATATTACTGAATGACGGCATCATAACATTAGGGTATTTTTCTTTTAATGCTTTAAGCTTGTCCGAATTCATATAAGACGACGGATTCCTTAGAAAATTAATAAGCTTATCTCTTGACCATTCGTTTTTAACATTATGTAAGTCAGGAGCCATTTTAGTTCCGGCCAAATCCGTTCCATGGCAGCCTGTACATCCTAAACTAGCTACCATCTCTTCAGGTGTTTGCGGTTTGTTTGAGGTTCCGGTTTGCTGGCCTATTGCCGGCGGCTCACCTTTCGGCTGAACATCGACCCTTTTTGTTTCCTTTTCAAGAAAGAACAATAAAAAAAACAACACTAATGCTGCTGCTACCCAAATTTGAGGTTTTGTCATACTTTACTTTTATTTTTTAAATAAGAATTGCTAAATCCGAAACAATGTTCATCTTTGCAGATCCGGTTACCGTAATAATCTGATTTTCATTATAGTTTGATTTCCATGTCCAGGCTAAGATAATTGAACTCACTAAAAAGCATCCGCCAAGAATTAATGCCGGAATAATTAATCGTTTATTTTCTCCCATCAGGGTCCTTTTAACTAAGAAATGGTAAATATAAGATAATCCAATTGTCAAACTTATTAAAAAGAGCTTATTTTAACAATTCATTAAAAAATGGGATTTGTGCTCCTGGCTATTAGCCCTTTAGGTAATAATTGATTTTCAGATTTTTATTGTTAAAATAGCAGTAATTAAATATCTCCAGAAAAGATTTAATGAAAAAACTTACAAATAGATTATCCTTCGAAAAAAGCCCGTATTTGCTTCAGCATGCAAACAATCCTGTAGATTGGTTCCCCTGGTCCGATGAGGCTTTTAAAATAGCAAAAGCAGATGATAAACCCATTTTCTTATCTATAGGATATTCAACCTGCCATTGGTGTCATGTAATGGAACATGAATCGTTTGAAGATGAAAAAGTTGCGGCTTTAATGAACGATTCATTTATTTCAATAAAAGTGGATAGAGAGGAAAGACCTGATATTGACGGAATTTATATGACAGTGTGCCAGATGCTTACCGGCAGCGGCGGCTGGCCAATGACAATTATAATGACTCCCGATAAAAAACCATTTTTTGCAGGTACATATTTCCCTAAAGAAAACCGTTTCGGCAGACCCGGACTTATCGAACTTTTATCTAAAATTAATGAGCTATGGAAAACTAAGAGAGAAGAGATACTTAAATCCGCTGAGGATATATCTGCGGTAATTAAAAAATCACAGTTAAGAAATTCGGGTAATGAAATTGAAATAGAAATCTTTGACAAAGCATATAAAGAATTTGAAAGGAGATTTGATAAAGAAAATGGTGGTTTTGGAAGCTCACCAAAATTCCCGACTCCGCACAATTTAATTTTTTTGTTACGATACTGGAAAAGGAAAAATGAATCCAATGCATTGGGAATGGTTGAAAAAACGCTCGAGAAAATTCGGCTTGGGGGAATTTATGATCACGTAGGATTCGGATTTCACCGATATTCAACAGACAGCGAATGGCTTGTCCCGCATTTTGAGAAGATGCTTTACGATCAAGCTCAGTTAGCTGTTGTTTATATTGAAGCGTATCAGATAACAAAAAACATTTTTTACAAAAAAACAGCTGAAGAAATTTTAACTTATGTTTTAAGAGATATGACATCACCGGATGGTGGTTTCTATTCTGCTGAAGATGCCGACAGCGAAGGCGAAGAAGGTAGGTTTTACCTCTGGGATTTTGATGAATTAAAATCATTCTTACATGATGATGAAATAAAATTTATTGAGAATGTTTTTAATATTGAATCTGGCGGAAATTGGATTGATCATGTTAAGGGAATAATGAACGGTACTAATATACTTAATATGAAAAAATCCGTAAAAGAACTTGAAGTCGAATTAAAAATGACTGCAGAAGAAATTTCGAAAAAAACTGAAACAATCCGGAAAAAACTTTTCATCAAGCGGGAAAAGAAAATTCATCCCTATAAAGATGATAAAATTTTAACAGACTGGAATTCTCTGATGATTTCTGCTTTAGCGAAAGCTTACCAGGTTTTTAATAATGAAAAATATTTAACAGCTGCCGAAAAATCGGCGGGTTTTATCTTTGATAAATTATTTAAAAAAGATAGTAAACTGCTTCATCGTTTTAGAGATAATGAAGCTGCTATTGATGCAAATATAGATGATTATGCTTTTTTAATATCATCTCTCTTAGATTTGTATGAAGCCGGATTTAATATAAAGTATTTGAAATCGGCAATTCAATTAAATGAAGATTTTATAAAACATTTTTGGGATAATGAAACCGGCGGATTCTTCTTTACAAGCAATGAGAGTGAAAAGATTCTAATTCGGCAGAAAGAAATCTATGATGGTGCAATTCCTTCTGGCAACTCGATTGCAATGCTTAATTTGCTGCGAATTGGCAGAATTACTAGTGATTCAAAATTTGAAATTATGGCTTCAATAATTGGAAGAATATTCTCTGAAAATATAAATTCTGCTCCTTCGGCTTTTACACAAACTCTTATTTCTCTTGATTTTGCATTTGGTCCGGCATATGAAATTGTAATAGCAGGAGAAGTAAATGCGGATAACAAAGATGAACTAATAAAATTAGTATGGAATAATTACCTGCCTAATAAGACATTATTATTTAATTTTGCCGCTAACAAAGATTTGATTGATATTGCTTCATTTACATCAAATTATAAGCAAATTGGTGAAAAGACTACTGTGTATATTTGCCAAAATTATAGCTGTAAACAGCCGGTTACGGATATTTCTACTCTTGAAGGGTTGTTGAAAACATTATAAAACTGTGAATATTTGGCATCTAATTGTGATAAATTCATATTATTGTTATATTTTTACAGATAAATTCGCTTTATTGTAGAATATTACTCAGCAATGATGTAAATTATGTCAAGTATTAAGTAGGTGATAGGAATAATAACGTTTTTTAATAACTATTTTGGGGGCTAAACTGGTACAGGAAAATAAATTAATCCGTTCTCTGGTAGAAAGCACGAAACAGGGCAGTAATGCATCTTTCAAACAGCTTTACCAAATGAATGTAGGACGTATTTTTGCTTTAAATCTTAGGCTTTTAGCTGATTACAAACTGGCGGAAGATTTAACTAAAGAAGTATTTATTACTACCTGGGAAAGAATCTCACAAATGCGGGATGATATAACTTTTGCCGCTTGGTTAAAAGGCCTGACTATTTCTTCTGCTTTAGACAAAGTTAGAAAAAATGACGGTTTAAAAAATTTGGAAACTTCCGGGAAAAAACACGATAAAATACCCAGGAGATTTGAATCAACAGTAAGTTTATTTGATAGAGACATAATTTCTCTTCCGAATAGAGAAAGAATTGTTTTTACACTTCATGAAATTGAAAAATACAGTGATGAAGAAACTGCGGATTTACTTTTAGCAAATACTGAAATAATAACTGAAAGTTTAACCTTAGCCCGTCAGTTGTTAGAATCTTCAACCAACAATGTTATAAGCAATAAAACCTTCCAGGAAAAAATGGATGCCATCGTTCTTGAAATAAATCCTCAAAATGATTTGTGGTCAGGGATATTTAATGAAGTTAACAAAATGAAAATGAAAACACAGGAAGAGATAAAAGATACTGAAACTTTCCAGGAAGAAGGAGAAGATAGTAAATCGGAAGTTATTCTTAATAAGAAAAGCAAGCATTATTTCGGCGAGATTGACGAGAAGAAATCAGACGGTTCTAAGAAAGGTAAACTCTCAGATTATTTTAAACGATTTAAGAAATAATTTTTAATTTAAGGAAATTTAATATTCAAGGCTCACAAATTTGTGAGCCTTTTTTGTTTCTATGAAATTATTTTTTAGGACGATAAAGATGGGTACTTTGTCCGAAGAAAACTTCTGCTGCTTCCATTACGGTTTCTGAAAGTGTCGGATGCGGATGAATAGTAAGCTTCAAATCCGTAACATTTGCTCCCATTTCAATCGCAAGTACACCTTCTGCAATTAATTCACCGGCACCGGGACCGCAAATACCAACTCCCAGAATTCTTTGTGAATCCGGATCAATAATTAATTTTGTAACTCCGTCGCTTCTATCAAGAGTTGTGGCCCTGCCGGAAGCCGCCCATGGAAACTTTGCTATTTCAAATTTTATGTTTTGTTCTCTCGCTTTAATTTCAGTTAATCCTGCCCAGGCAATTTCAGGATCTGTAAAAACAACTGCGGGAATTGCTTTCGGTTCAAACGCAACTTTATGACCAAGTATAGCTTCAACGGCAACTCTTCCTTCATGTGAAGCTTTATGAGCAAGCATCGGCTCTCCAGCAATATCACCAATTGCATAAATATTAGGATCATCAGTTCTCAATTGTTCGTTTACTGTAATCCAGCCTCTTTCGTTAGTTTTTACTTTTGTGTTTTCCAGTCCCAATCCTTTGGTATCTGGCTTTCTGCCGATGGACATTAAAACATAATCATAAGTTTGTTCTGTTACTTTACCTTCGCCGTCCTGTATATTAACACTTATACCATTTCTCACTTCTTTAATAGAAAGGACTTTAGAATTTACCATCACTTGTTCAAATTTCTTTGCAACATTCTTAGCAAGAAAAGCAACTAAGTCTCTGTCGGCTCCCGGAAGAATTCCCGGCATCATTTCAACGACAGAAACCTTTGTACCAAGTGCGCTGTATACAGAACCTAATTCCAATCCAATGTAACCTCCGCCTATAACCAGCATGCTCTTGGGAATTTCAGGTAAATCTAAAGCAGTCGTAGAATTTAAAATTCTTTTACTCTCGATATTTAAAAAAGGTATTGTGGCGATGACCGATCCTGTTGCAATTATCGCTTTTTCAATTTGTATTTCTTCGGTTTCCCCATCTTCATGTTCAACTTTCAGCACCGAAGAATTTACAAAGCTTGCAGTACCTCTGATATAATTTATTTTCCTTTGCTTCGATAGAATTCCAAGTCCGCCCGTCAGCTTATTAACAACACCGGTTTTCCAGTCTCTTAATTTATTTAAATCAATTTTAGGTTTTGAAAATTCAATACCCCAATTTTTAGCTTCTTCCGTTTCATTTATTAATTTAGCAACGTGAAGAAGTGCTTTGGAGGGAATGCATCCGCGGTATAAACATACTCCGCCGGGATTCTTTTCTTTATCAATTAAAGTTACTTCCATTCCGAGATCGGCAGCAAAAAAAGCAGCGGCATATCCGCCAGGGCCTCCGCCTATTACTGTTAATTTTGATTTTTGCATTATATTCCTATGTTTTTTAATAATCTTAATCTTGCTCTTAATCTTTCTCATAACTTTTAGATTATTAATAAGAGATTAAGAATAAGAGAAAGAGCAAGAGTAAGATTTAAATGTATTTAATTCTCTCCCGAGTAATCGTTGCTCTGTTCATATAACCTATCAGAATTACTTTTTATTAATCCGATAATCATAGATACTATTTCAATCAACATTTCTTTTCCCTTAATTATATCTACGCTCTCAACTTTTTTACGTCTTACCAGAATATCAAGACATGCCGAGCATTCTAAAGCAGAACCTTTGGATATATCAAAATAATGACATCTATCTTTTGGCGAATATTTTCCATTCCCTTCCGCAATATTCAAAGTAATGGAAGTAGATGCTCTGTCAAGATGATCGCATGCATTTATGCTTTTATCAATCCTAGAAAAAAAATTACCAACCCATTCAATAAAATCCAGAGAAAGTTGATATACTTTCAATTTTTCATGGTCAAAAATTTTTGCCATCGTTTCCCTCATTTATTATTGTGTAAAATCCGTTAAAAAATACTTATTAGTTTGTCCCTAATCTTATTCTTTCTCTTAATCTTGCTCAAAACTTTTAAACTATTAAGAAGAGATTAAGAATAAGATAAAGAGCAAGAGTAAGATTTTATTTTATCCTTCAATTAAAATTTTCATCGGCTGTTCGAGTGCTTCACATACCCATCTTAAAAATCTTGCCGCGTCAGCTCCATCAATAATGCGGTGATCATAAGACAATGAGAGCGGCAGCATAAAGCGCGGTTCGAATTTATCTTTTACAAAAACGGGCTCGAAATAACCTCTTGAAACTCCTAGTATGGCTACTTCAGGCGAATTGATGATAGGCGTAAAATAAGTTCCGCCTATTCCGCCGAGGTTTGTGATAGTAAAGCATCCGCCTTGAAGTTCTTCAAGCGATATTTTCCTAATGCGTGCTTTCTCTGCAATAGTATTTAATTCAACTGAAAGTTCAATAAGATTTTTCCGATCGACATTTTTAATTACCGGTACTATCAATCCATGTTCGGTATCGACAGCAACTCCGATGTTGAAGAATTTTTTATAAATAATTTCTTTCTTCTCCATATCAATGCTCGAGTTGAACTGGGGAAAAACTTTTAATGCCGAAGTTAATACTTTAAGGAGAATTGAAGTTACTGTTAATTTACCTCCTGCTTTCTCGGCTTTCGGGTTAAATTCTTTTCGAACTTTTTCAAGCTCAGTTATATCAGCTTTATCATGCTGTGTTACATGAGGAATTGAAGACCACGCGTAACTTAAATGATCGGCAGTTTTAGAACGAATATTGCTCATCGGTTTCTTTTCAACCGATCCGAACTTTGAAAAATCAGGTAGAGGTTCCTGCTTAATTCCGAATGAAGGCTGGTTCGTTCTGCCTTCATTTAACTTTTTAGCATAGGCTTTTACATCATCCATTGATATTCTGCCGAATGGACCCGAACCTTTGACCAGATTAATATCAACTCCGATTTCCCGTGCAATTCTTCTTACCGAAGGCGCCGCTGGAGCCGAGCCTTTTGTAATCGGCGGTTGATTATCTCTTTCTCCCGGAAGCATACTTTCTCTTTCTCCTTTAAGCGGTTCTTTTTCGGCTTCTGTCTGCAGTGCCGTAGAAGCTTCTGCCGGCTGGGAAGGAGTTTTTTCTTCCATAGTCACTTCTTCAATTTCCTCAGGTTCGCTTAATTCTACTTTGATAAGTGATTGTCCTACTTTTGCCTTATCACCCGATTTGATAAGTACACCGACAACTTTTCCGTTATATGAGGATGGAACTTCGATTGTTGCTTTATCAGTTTCTATTTCAATTATACCCTGATCTTTTTCAATAAAGTCTCCCTCTTTAACCAGAACCGTTAACACATCAGCTGATTCAATATTTTCACCCAATTCAGGAAGTTTCATTTCAACAATTTCATTTCCGGTTTTTTTTGCTTTTTGAACCGGTGCCGGTTTTTCATCTTTCTTAGCTTCAGTCTTTTTTGATTCCGTCTTTCTTTCAGGCTGTTTCTCTTCCGGTTTAGAGACATTTGCTTGCCCATTTTCATCGACTTTAATTAATGCCTGTCCGACTTTTACCTTATCACCTGACTTAACCATAACTTCTTTTATCTTCCCGGCAATAGTTGACGGAACTTCGATTGTTGCCTTGTCTGTTTCTATCTCAATCACACCCTGATCTTTTTCAATTTTATCTCCCGGTTTTACAAGGACATTCAGAACATCAGCCGACTCAATGTTTTCGCCGAGTTCCGGTAATTTAAATTCTGTAGACATTTTTAACCTTATTTAAATTTTTTGTTTTGAAAAAATCAAACTCATTCAATGCTTTATCAGCAAGAATGTTTTATCAAATATAAATTGGATTTACCTTGTTGGGATCGATACCGTAATCCTTAATTGCTTTTTGAACAACTTGAGGTTTAATTTTATTTTCAACGGCTAATCCGTGCAAGGTGGCAATTACAATATGTTTAGCATCTACCTCAAAGAAATCACGTAAAGAAGCTCTGCCTTCGCTTCTGCCGAAACCATCCGTGCCCAGACTTGTTAACGGTCTTGGGAACCACTTTGCAATCGAATCAGGTAGAGCTTTTATATAATCCGAAGCCGCAACAAAAACACCTTCTTCATCTTTTAACATTTGTGCAATATAAGGAACCTTAGGTTTTGAAGCCGGGTTAAGCATGTTCCATCTTTCGGTATCAAGTCCGTCTTTTCTCAATTCTTTATAACTAGTAATACTCCAAACGTCTGCAGCAACTTTGAAATCTTCGGCAAGAATTTCCTGAGCTTTTAATACTTCATTAAGAATAGTTCCGCTTCCGAAAAGCTGTGCTCTTAGCTTTAAAGTTTTCTTATCGGATTTTCTGAATTTATACATTCCTTTTAAAATTCCTTCTTTTGCTCCTTTGGGCATTGGAGGCATTGCATAATTTTCATTCATAACGGTTATGTAGTAAAAAACTTTTTCCTGTTCTTCGTACATTCTTCTTATTCCGTCACGAACTATAACTGCAATTTCAAAAGCGAATGCAGGATCATAAGCAACAAGATTCGGAACAGGGTAAGCCATCAAATGACTATTTCCGTCCTGGTGCTGTAAGCCTTCACCGGCAAGTGTTGTTCTTCCTGCAGTTCCGCCGACAAGAAAACCTTTACAGCTCATATCTCCGGCAGCCCAGATTAAATCGGCTGCACGGTTAAAACCGAACATTGAATAATAAACATAAAACGGAATCATATTAAGGCCGTGAGTTGCGTAAGCTGTGCCTGCCGCAATAAATGAAGACATAGCTCCGGCTTCGGTAATTCCCTCTTCCAAAATTTGTCCGTTGGTCGCTTCTTTGTAATAAAGAAGAGTTTCTTTATCAACCGGTTCATATAATTGTCCGGCATGAGAATAAATTCCAACCTGGCGGAATAGTGCTTCCATACCGAAAGTTCTGGCTTCATCCGGAATTATCGGAACAATTAATTTTCCAACTTCTTTATCCCTAAGAAGTTTTGCAAGAATACGGACGAATACCATCGTAGTTGATGCTTCCTTGCCTTCCGTTCCTTTATAAAATTCTTCAAAGATATCTTCGGGCGGAGTTTTAAGCGGACGAATAGTTGTCTTTCGTTCCGGAACAAAACCGCCGAGGAGCTTTCTTTTTTCTTTAATATATTTTATTTCCGGACTATCTTCCGCGGGGCGATAGAACGGCGCCTGTGCAACTTCTTCATCGGAAATAGGAATGCCGAATCTTGTACGAAATTCCGCAAGCTCATCTTCATTTAACTTTTTCTGCTGGTGAGTAATGTTCTTTCCTTCACCTGCTTCACCCAAACCATAACCTTTAATAGTCTTTGCAAGTATAACAGTGGGTGAACCTTTATGAGAAACCGCGGTTCTATAAGCAGCGTATACTTTTTCGGGATCGTGGCCGCCGCGTTTCATTTTTCTTAATTGTTCGTCTGAAAAATTTTCAAGCATTTTAATTAAATCCGGATCTCCGTTGCACAAATGTTCGCGGATATATTTACCTGATTCAACAGAATATTTTTGATACTGGCCGTCTACAATTTCGCCGAGTCTTTTAACCATTTTACCGTCAATATCTTTTGCAAAAATCGGATCCCCGTCGCTGCCCCAGACAACTTTAATTACATTCCAGCCTGCACCGCGGAATGCAGCTTCAAGCTCCTGAATAATTTTGCCGTTGCCTCTAACAGGTCCGTCCAATCTTTGAAGGTTGCAGTTTATAACGAATATCAGATTATCCAATTTTTCTCTTGCGGCCAGAGTAATAGCACCGAGTGTTTCGGGCTCGTCAGTCTCGCCGTCGCCGAGAAATGCCCAGAC